>Ga0160470_100031_pt1 | contig 226314 bp, 176 predicted proteins | sample HID1973I_E11MG_FD_108214 | JGI IMG/M metagenome (GOLD analysis project Ga0160470, IMG submission 108214) | Enriched mosquito-associated microbial communities from UW Madison campus, WI, USA - HID1973I_E11 MG | ecosystem: Host-associated > Arthropoda: Insects > Digestive system > Unclassified ... | reverse complement strand
GGCATGGATGCCGGGTTAGCCGCGCACGGCCATGGATGGCCGATCGCGGCGGGCCCACGGAGCAGGACCGGAGCGAGGGTATGCCGAGCCCAGGCGAGGCACCGTACGAAAGGGGCAAGAGCGTTTGGTTACTTGGCGCTCCTCCAAGTGACTCGCCGTAAGGGCGAAACCAATAGCCGCCGTAACCGCAGGAATGGATATGTACACACGCTATAAATTCACCGCCGATCAGGCCGCCATCGCGAGCAGGCTCACTCCTACAGTTTGATTCGGGTGCATCAGGAAGATATCGATCGGCTATGAGGCCGCCATCGCGAGCAAGCTCAGCTCCCACAGGTGACCACGTGCGCTTCGAAAGTCAGGTCGGCTGTCAGGCCGCCTCGCTTTGGCTTTAGATCTGATTTTGATCTTCTTGCCCCATCGGAAGGCCGAGCGCAGGTTCTGCGCCCGGCAGGTCCTCTCCCACAGGGCGGCAGCTCCTGCAGGCGCAGCGGATCAGGCGTTCGGTGCGGACGCCAATGCATGCTCGATGAAGGCCAGCATTTGCGTATGCACCAGCTCCAGGTCGACGGCCGAAGGGTTCAGCAGCACCTGCAGCATCATTCCACGCAAGGTGCCCAGGAACAGCAAAGCGCCGGTCATGGGGTCCACATCGGCGCGAATTTCGCCACTGTCGATCCCCTGACGAATGAAGCGCGCCAGATGTGTTTGTACTGAAGCGTTGTACTCGGCGAGGATTTCTACCGTTTCCGAGTCCTGGGTCACGGCTTCCGCCAGTAGGGTCAGCAACGCACGGGTGTTGACCCAATCGCCGTCCGGGCGTGCCAGATAAACACTGACAAAACCCTTGAGAGCATCCATCCCTGGTCGCCATTGCGGCGACCGGGCTTGTACCAGTTCCATGAAGGTTGCATTGACGAAACCCGCCAGGGCACGGAGCAATCCGGCCTTGTTGCCGAAATGATGAGTCGCCAGGCCACGGCTGTAGCCCGCCTCCTCGCCCACCTCGGAGAGCGTCATACCGACCCAGCCCTTGCGTGCGACGATCTGTCTGGCAGCGATCAGCAGGCGTTGTTCCGCCTCGGCACGACGTTCCAGTTGCGTGCGCCGCGAAGTCGGCCGGGTGGTTTTTTCAACGGGTTCCATCGGGCAATTCCTTACTGTCCTGTAAAAACGGGCGTACGTCGTTCGGCCATGGCGCGGGTGCCTTCGGCAAAATCGGCGCTGACAATCTGCCATTCCTGCTCTGACGCCTCACGATCAATGATCCGGTCAACTGCATCGGCCAACCCCATGCGCAAGGTTTCGCGACTGGACATGACCGCGCCAGGCGCCGAAGCGGCGATTTCCTCGGCCAGTTCCCGGGCTTTTTGCCGCTCCATGCCTGGCTCGGCAAGAACATCGGCCAGGCCGATACGCACGGCTTCACGGCCATCGATGCGGCGCCCGGTGGCGATCAGTAGCGAGGCCATTTGCGGGCCGACCAGACGCGGCATGGTAACCGAAATCCCGAAGCCTTGATGAATGCCCAGCCGGTTGAAATTGGCCGAAAACCGCGCCTTTTCGCTGGTCACGCGAAAGTCCGCGACCAGCGCCAGGCCCAGGCCTCCACCGATCGCAGCGCCCTCGACCACACAGATCAGCGGCTTGCGATTGCGAAACAGACGCACCGCCGACTTGTAAACGCGGCGCGGGTATTGCGGGTCGCGCTGATCGTCACCGGAGAAGTCGGCACCGGCACAAAACACCTTGCCGTCCGCCTCCAGGATAACCACCCGGCACTGCGGCAAGTCATCCAGGTATTGCAGCGCGTCTGCAAGGTCGTGGATCAGTTCGGCATCGAAAAAATTCAGCGGCGGACGATTGAAGGTGAGCGTCGCGACGTGGCCTTCAAGGCCCAGCGTCAGTCCGCGTCCAGGGGTAAAGGAAGTATCGGTAGACATGAAAGCTCCGTGACTTTTTGCGATGTTCAAGGGTGGCAGCGGCTTGATTCGCCACCAGGGTTGCTGCTAGCTTATTTACTTGTTGACCGTTCAGCAAGTTAGAAAAACAAGACCATCATCCTTTCTTCAAAGAGCAAAAAGCCATGCAGGCACTCGATATCCGTCCCTGTCAATTGGACGCCAAAACCCAGGATTTACGGCTCGAAGTTCGGGATTTCCTCGCCGAAACGCTACAGGATTTTCCGGCCCAGGAACGTGCGAAAAACTGGAACGGCGCGAACCCCGACTTCAGCCGCAAACTGGGCGAGCGCGGTTGGCTGGGCATGACCTGGCCCAAGCGCTACGGCGGACACGAACGCAGTGCCCTGGAGCGCTATGTCGTGCTCGAAGAACTGTTGGCTGCCGGCGCACCGGTCAATGCCCACTGGATTGCCGAACGTCAGTCCGGCCCGTTGCTGATGAAATTTTCCCCGGACGTGCTGGCGCCACGGCTAATGCCGGCCATCGCACGCGGCGAGCTGTTGTTCTGCATTGGCATGAGCGAGCCAAATGTCGGCTCGGACCTGGCGTCGGTACAGACCCGTGCCTTCAAGACCGACGGTGGCTGGATCGTCAACGGCAGCAAGGTATGGACCACCGGTGCCCACCGCTGCCACTACATGGTGACCCTGCTGCGCACCGGGCCGAAGGACCAGACCAATCGTCATGCGGGTTTGTCACAACTGTTGATCGACCTGCGTGCCGAGGGCGTCACGGTCCGTCCGATCTACAACATGCTGGGTGAGCATGATTTCAACGAAGTGTTCCTCGACGATGTGTTTGTGCCCGATGACTTTGTCATCGGCCAGCCAGGCGATGGCTGGAAGCAAGTCGGGGCCGAATTGGCGCTCGAACGCAGTGGCCCGGAGCGTTACCTGAGCTGCACCCAGCTGTACCTGGAAATGCTCGACGAGGCTGATCCACAGAATTCGCGCCACAGCGTCAGCCTCGGTCGTGTCGCCGCGCGCTACGCCGTGTTGCGTCAGATGTCGCTGGGCGTCGCCGGCATGCTCGCCCGTGGCGACAACCCGGCCACTCCGGCGGCGCTGGTGAAAGATCAGGGCGCCCTGCTCGAACAATCCCTGCCCGACCTTGCCCATGACCTGTTTGGCGGCACCCGCCAACCGGGTTCCCGACTCGACCAGGTGATGCGTTACCTGACCCAGACCGCCCCGTCGTTTTCCCTGCGTGGCGGCACCCGCGAAATTCTTCGCGGCATCATTGCCAGAGGATTAGGACTGCGATGAACCAGGCCATTCACCCCCAGACGTCAGATGGCAGCGCGCCATCCGAACTGCAATCGATCATTGCCGACAGCGTCGAGCGCCTGTTCGAGGAGCAGATCACCCCTCGAGTGCTTGCGGGTTTTGACGCCGGTCACGCCGCAACAGGGTTATGGCAACAGGTATTGGAGCAAGGTCTGCCCGATGCCTTGGTGGCCGAAGAAGCCGGTGGCAGTGGCGCCAGTTGGCTGGAGGTCAGCCCGGTGTTTCGCGCCATAGGTTACTGGAGTGCACCCCTGCCCTTGAGCGAAACCATGCTGGCGTCGCTGCTGCTGGCCCGTGCCGGCCTTGAGGTGCCCGAAGAACCCATCACGCTGATACAGATCGGCCGCCTCGGTGATCTGGCGTTGACCGCAGAGGGTCATCTCAAGGGCAGCGCATTCAATGTGCCATGGGCGCGCAGCAGTCGCTGGGCGGTCGTTGCCAGCGGTGCAGGACAATTGGCGTTGGTAGACCTGCGCCAACCCGCCATCAGCCTGGAGGCGGGCAGTAATTTTGCTGGCGAAGAACGTGACACCCTGCACTTCGCCGACGCTCGCACGCACGCCATCAGCCCGCTGCAGATCGCGAATGTGCAGGAACCTGTATGGCTGTTCGGGGCATTGATCCGTGCCTGCATGCTGGTGGGTGCCCTCGAATCGAGCCTGGACAAGGCCGTCGCTTATGCCAATGAACGCGCCCAGTTCGGCAAGGCCATCGGCAAATTCCAGGCGATCCAGCAGCAACTGGCGCAGATGGCCGGCGCCATCGCTGCGGCGCGCATGGCGACCCAGGTGGCGTTGCGCAGTGCCTGCGAGGTGCTCCAAACCGAAGCTGGCACCCGCAGCTGTCTGGCGTTCGATGTGGCAGTGGCCAAAGTCTGCACCGGTGAAGCGGCCACCCTCGCCACCTCGATCGCGCATCAGGTTCATGGCGCCATCGGCTTCACCCATGAGCACACCCTGCACTTCACCACCCGCCGCTTGTGGTCATGGCGCGACGAGTTCGGCAGTGATTCCCAATGGGCCGAGGTCCTTGGCCAGGCGGCCATTGCTGTCGGAGGAAAAGGCTTCTGGGCCGGCCTGACACAGCGCCAGTTCTGACAACAGGCATTAGTGACTTTGGCAATGCGCTACCCCCCCGGTAGGGGGAGGACGCACCCGGTGTTTGTCTGACGTAACCTCGAGTCGCTCAAGTGAGTGCAGCGATAACAATCACAATAATAAAATCGAGGTTATTTCATGACTGTACTGAACACCGTCGCACCTCCCGAAGTGATCAATGCCGACGCCTTGTACCGCAGAGTCACGTTCAGGCTGCTGCCGTTTCTGTTTATCTGTTACGTCATCAATTACATCGACCGCGCCAATATCGGCTACGCCAAACTGCAGTTCACTCAGGACCTGGGCTTCTCCGAAGCGGTCTATGGCTTGGGCGCGGGTCTGTTCTATCTGGCGTACCTGCTGTTCGAAGTGCCGAGCAACCTGTACCTGCAAAAGATCGGTGCACGGGCAACGCTGACCCGCATCATGATTATCTGGGGCCTGGTTTCAGGGCTGACGTGCCTGGTGACCACGCCGATGCAACTGTACGTGGCCCGTTTTCTCCTCGGTGCTGCCGAGGCCGGTTTTTTCCCCGGTGTCGTGCTGTACCTCAGCTACTGGTTCCCGGCGGCACGTCGCGGGCGCATCAGTTCGATCCTGTTGATGGCGATCGTCACGGCAGGTTTGCTGGGCGGTCTGGTATCGGGCTGGATCATGCATGAGGCCGATGGCTTGTTCGGCCTGCGCGGATGGCAGGCGTTATTCGTGATCGAAGCGATACCGGCAATCCTGCTCGGGATGGCAGTGTTTTGGGTGCTTGACGATTCGCCGCACAAAGCAAAGTGGCTGTCACCGCAGGAGCGCGAACTGATCCGCCTGGATCTGGAAAACGATCAGGCACTCAAATCCCCCCAACGGCATGGCGGTGCATTCAGCGCACTGCGTGACCTGCGTGTCTATCTTCTGGCGCTGGTCTATTGCTCGGTTTGCGTAGGTTCAGCGGTCATCGGCACCTGGGGCCCGTCGATACTCCGGAGCGCCGGGGTCACTGATCTCAAGGAACTGGGCATGTTGATGATGCTGCCCTACCTGACGGCGGCCATCACGATGTACCTGGTCGGCCGCAGCTCCGATCGCCTGCTGGAGCGACGCTGGCATGTGATTATCCCGTCACTGATGGCGGCCATTGCCTTCTTTGCCCTGAGCGTGCCCGGCATCGGTGTACCGATGACGCTCTTGATGTTGTGCCTCGCTGCGGCGGGCGTGTACTCGGCGACGCCGGTATTCTGGACCATTCCGCCGACCTATCTCGGCAAGGACACTGCTGCAACCGGGATCGCGTTTATCAGCAGCGTTGGTGCCGGGGCTGCCGGTTTCGGTTCCGCTGCATTGCTTGGATGGATCATGGCCGAAACGGGCAGTTTGAGCGTGGGGTTATCGTCCGTGGGTGCCTTGATCATTCTCGGATGCGGGCTGTTCCTCGCGTGCATGCCGACCCGGTTGCTGAAGCTCAACCGCTGATAGCGGCTTTGACGCCTCTGTTCCACATCCATTTTGAACGGTCACTCAATGTTCCTTTTCCAGGGGCAGCGAGACACCTCATCTGCAATTTCTGACGAGCAGTGGTTCAGGCGCCGAAACGGGCCCTGAACACGCTGCTGCGGACGACAAAAAGAAGAGCTGTTGACATGCATGTAAAGCAACTGGGCGGGTGTTCTGCGTGGGGGGTGTTGTTGTGCACTCTGCTGGCGGCCCCTGCGGTCCGGGCTGATTTTGTGCAGCAGAGCCACGCCAGCCTGCTGACCCGCAACTTCTATCTCAATCGTGATTTTCGTCAGGCCGGTGCACCGCAGAATCTGTCTGCGGAATGGGCGCAAGGTTTCATCTTGCGTGCCGAGTCCGGCTACACCGAGGGCAGGGTCGGCCTGGGCGTCGATGCGCTGGGGTTGCTGGGCATCAAGCTCGACTCCAGCCCGGATCGCAGTGGCGGCACCGGTTTGTTGCAACGGGACCGTGAAACCCGGCGTGCCGAAGACGAATACGGCGAGCTGGGCTTGACCGCCAAAATCAAAGTCTCAAACAGCGTCCTGAAGGTCGGTACGCTGACCCCGGTCCTGCCGTTGGTGATGATCAATGACACGCGCCTGCTACCTCAAACCTTTCAAGGCGCCTGGCTCAATTCCACAGACCTGGCCGGATTGACCCTCGACCTCGGTCAATTTCGCAAAACCAATCAGCGCGACTCTTCGGACAACGAAGACCTCACTGCGACTCGCGCCACCCCAGGACTGACCTCCGATCGCTTCGACTTCCTCGGTGGCAATTATCAATGGAGCAATACGCTCAGTACGGGCCTTCATTACGGCGTCCTCGAGGGCGTGTACAAGCAACAAGTCGCCACGTTGGCGCATAACTGGCCCATCGCGACAGGCCATGCATTGCGTACCGATTTGCGCTGGTCCAACGAAAGCGCTGACGGCAACGCCAGCGAAGTCGACAACCGCGCCCTAGGGGCTGCCTTCACCTACAGCTACAAGGCGCACCGCTTAGGTTTCTACTTTCAAAGCATGAGCGGGGACACAGGCTTCGTCTACCTCGCCGCGTCCAATCCTTACCTGGTCAACCTGATGCAAGTCAGTGATTTCGGCTTCGCCAACGAGCGTTCATACCAGTTGCGCTATGACTATGACTTTGCCGCATCAGGCATTCCCGGCCTCACTTTCATGACCCGTTACGGCGCTGGCGACAACGTCGAAGTGACCGGCCGGACTCACGATGGCAGCGAATGGGAACGCGATATTGATATTGCCTATGTGATTCAAAGCGGGCCGTTGAAAGACGTCAGGTTGCAGTGGCGCAACGCGACTGTGCGATCGAACTTCGGCCCGGACTTAGATGAAAACCGCCTGATTCTCAGCTACTCCGTGGCCCTGTGGTGACCGCACCTCACCAGCCTTCACGCCGTTCCAAATCCAGGCAACACCCAAAAACAATCCGGAGATCCTCATGTACATCACTCAAGGGCTGCATCGTCATCTGCAAAGTCGTCCCAATGCCGTGGCCATTCGCGCCGAGGGTCGCAGCACCACCTACGCCCAGTACGGTGAGCGGGTGGCCCGCCTTGCCGGTGCGCTGAAGCAGCTGGGCATCGAGCGCGACGATCGTGTGGCGATGCTCGCGTTCAACTGCCAGCGCTATATCGAGTATTTTCTGGCGGTACCCTGGGCCGATGGCGTGCTCAACCCGGTAAATTTCCGCTGGAGTGCGGCGGAGATCCTCTACTCGCTCGACGACTCCGAGACCTCCATCCTCATTGTCGATGATCATCACAAGGCGCTCGGCGCGAGAATCCTGGAAGAGGCAAAAATCATACGTTGGGTGATCTACGCCGGTGACGGTGAAACCCCGGCAGGCATGCTCGATTACGAGACCCTGGTGGCTGCCAGCGAACCACTCGAGGATGCGCGCCGCCGGGGTGATCAATTGTTGGGGATCTTCTACACCGGCGGCACCACCGGTTTTCCCAAAGGCGTGATGCTCAGTCATAACAACATTGCTTTCACGGTCATGAATGCCTTGATGCACGGCCGCTGTGGGGCCGACGCAGTGTTCCTGCACTCGATGCCGATGTTTCACCTGGCCGACTTTTCCGCGATGGCGGCCTTGTTCCTCAGCGGCGGCACCCATGTGGTCTTGCCGTCCTTCACGCCCAAGGCGGCGCTTGAGGCCATCGACCAGGAAAAGGTGACCGAGATTTTGCTGGCTCCCACGATGGTCCAAATGCTGCTGGACTGGCACCAGAGTCAGGACCATGCACTGGACGTCGGGTCGCTCAAACGTGTCTGTTATGGGGCATCATCCATTACTCCGGCGTTGCTTGACCGCGCGCGTCAGGTTTTTTTCAATGCCGGTTTCTCGCAAAACTACGGCATGACCGAACTGGCACCTACCGCGACCACCTTGGGTGTGCAGCATCACACACCGGAGTGTCAGGCGAACGGCAGGATGTATTCGGCAGGGCTACCAGCGGTCTGCGTCGAAATCCGTATCGTCGATGCCCAGGACAATGAGGTCCCGCGGGGAACCGTGGGCGAAATCACCGTCCGCGGCCCGAACGTAATGCTTGGCTACTGGAACAAGCCCGAGGCCACCGCTGAAGTGTTGCGCGGCGGCTGGATGCACACCGGTGACGGTGGCTATATGGACGAAGAGGGATTCGTTTTCGTCTGTGACCGACTCAAGGACATGGTGGTCAGTGGGGGCGAGAATATTTATAGCGCCGAAGTCGAGACGGCCATCGCCCGCCATCCAGCAGTGGTGCAAAGTGCGGTCATCGGTATCCCTTGCCAGAAGTGGGGCGAGACGGTGCATGCCGTGATCATTCTCAAACCCGATCACAGCATCAGTGGCGAAGACATCATTGCTCATTGCCGCCAGCACATCGCGGGCTACAAAGTCCCCCGCAGCATCGAGTTTCGTGAATCACTGCCGCTCTCCGGCGTCGGCAAAGTGTTGAAAACCGAGCTGCGCAAACCGTTTTGGGAAAACCAGTCGCGGGGGATTGCGTAGGCGCTGGCGCAGGCTGCGATCTTTTGATCTGGTGTTCAAAAGATCGCAGTCAGCTATCGGGCGAATCGACTCAGTGTACGCTCCAGCCCTTCCCGGCATTCGGTGACCATGCGCGTAACCAGGTCGGCGCACGCCGGAATGTCATCAACCAATCCGATGACCTGACTGGCGCAGATCAGCCCGGCGGCGATATCACCCGACTCCAATCCCGCCAGCCCTCGGTTGCCGGACAACAAGTTTCGTAAGTCGTCATAACTCGCACCGCCAGGGCGCCCCTCAAGTGCGACGATTTCCTGTGAGACGGGATTGTTAAAAAACCGCGCCGTACGCTTGAGCGTGCGCTTGATCAAAAGGGTGTCACGTTCCGACGCGGCCAACAGGCCACGCTTGATGTCTTCGTGAAGGGAGGACTCCTGCGTCAACATAAAACGCGTCCCCATGTTCACACCGTCGGCACCGAGAATCAGCGCGGCGGCCATACTTCGTCCATTGGCGATGCCACCGGAAGCGATGTAAGGAATTTTCAGTACCTTTCCCAACGCAGGCAGCATGATCAGGGCCGGAACGTCGTCCTCGCCGCAATGCCCGGCGGCTTCGAAGCCATCAATGGAAATCACATCAGCGCCATAGCGTTCCGCCGACAAGGCATGCCGAACCGACGTGCATTTATGAATAATTTTTACACCGTGCTCTTTCAGTCGCTCGATCACGGGCTGGGGGTTGTTGCCGGCTGTCTCGACGATGCGCACATCGCTGTTGATGATGGCCTCGATCCAACCGTCGTAGTTCACGTCGCTGGCGGTCAGCGATAGCGTGAGATTCACCCCAAAAGGCTTCGACGTGAGTTCACGGGTGCGCTCAATTTCACGACGCAACTCATCCGGCGTGGGCTGCGTACGCGCCGTCACCATGCCCAAGGCACCGGCGTTCGACACAGCTGCGGCCAGTTGCGCACGACCCACCCACTGCATGCCGCCTTCGACGATGGGAAACTGGATGCCCAGCAGCTCGGTAATGCGGGTTTTCATGATGTGCATTCAAGGGGTCTTTTTTGGGGAGGTGGAGAGCAATACGGGAGGATTATTGGCGACCGGGAAAATCCGGATCGCGTTTTTCGAAGAACGCCTTTACGCCCTCCTCCAACGCCGGGGAATCGAAAAGTTCCTGTTGTCGCTCCGCTTCATACGCCAGTTGTGCGCGCAGATCGTTGCGGCTGGCCACTTCGCATATCTGACGCGCCTCAAGAATGCCGTCAGCGGGTAAACGCGCCAGTTGCCGGGCCATGTCCGTGGCGACAGTCAGCAGCGCGTCACTCTCGACACACGCCTGGATCAAGCCCCATTGTTCAGCTTTCTCCGCCGACAGGCGCTCTCCTGTCAGACACAACGCCAAGGTGCGGGCATGGCCAAGTCGACGTTGGAGAAACCAGGCGGCCCCCATGTCCGGAACCAACGCCAGTTTTTTGATGAACGGCAAGTAGAAGTAGGCTGAACGTGCGGCAAACACGATATCGCCCGCCAGCGCTAAGCCGACCCCACCGCCTGCAGCCCCTCCGTTCAATGCAATGACCACCGGCACTGGAAGTTCATGCAACTCGATAACCAGTGGGTTGATCGAGTTGCGCATGACTTTTCCGGCACGGGTGCCTCGCGACTCCACCTGGTCATTGAATGCGCCACTGCCCAGATCTGCACCGCAACTGAACAGTTTTCCATTGGCCGTCAGCAGCAATGCGCGTACGGATTTATCGGCGCGAACCCGCGCGAGTGTGTCTCGTATCTCGCTAACCATATCGGCGGTGAAGGTATTGAGTCGCTCCGGCAGATTCAGGGTAATGCTGGCTACGGAATCGTCCCGGGTGTAGATGATTGTCTGGTAACTCATGCAGGCTTGCCTTATCGACTGAGGAATTGGCCACAACTGAGCCCGGCATTCACTCGCGGAGTTACCGAGTGAAGGCACACGCCCCACGCTATCGCGAAAGAATGGGTGCAAGGAGCTACCCGGATCAGGGGGGAGGCATAGCCAAGAGACAATGGCTGGCAGACATCGGCCAAAAGGGGCATTCGTAAACATCCCTTGTAGGCCAATAGCAAAACGCTAATGCATCAACACCCGCCAGCATTGCGTCTAAAAATTGATTTTGAAACCCAGCATCGCGTCATACCCATGACTGTCACCGTCGAAACCCTGACGATAACCAGCCGAAGCGGTAAACGTGGTGCGTCGGTTGGCCTGATAATCCACGCCCAGATTCACCTCGCCCCATGTGCCTTGAATGTCGGCCTCGAACGGGACATAACCCGACTCCGAGGAAAACTCGGTTTTCGGTTGGCCCTTGAATTCATGCCACACGCTCGGACGAATCCACGCGTTGGTGCGCCGCTCGCTCTTGTCGACGCCCTCGGTGTCCCAGTCTTTGGCGATGCGCACGCCGAGCCGGCCGATCAGCGAATCCACATCCTTGAACCGAATGTTGGCGCCGACGTCGTCACTGCTGTCCAGATCGACGTAGCTGTGAATGGCCTGCAATTGGGGTTCGACGTACCAGTCTTTGTCGACTTCGAACGGGTAGCCGTTTTCCAGCGAGGCGGTGTAGCCCCAGCCCCGGGTTTTAAGTTTGGCCAGATCGTTGGGCTTGGCCTCGATGTCGAACCGATTGACTTGCAGCACGCCATCCAGATACCAGCCGGACGGCCCGAAGTGCGTCCAGTACGCGCCCACGCCGTAAGCGCGCAAGGTGTCGTCACCGGCGGGACGACGGGTGTAGTGGCTGACGCCGGCGTCGATGGTCCCGGCAGAGAGCGATATACCGGCCTGTTCATGACTGCCATCGGTCCTGACCTTGCGATAGAGGTCGGTGCCCACCTGGAAGGCGGTCAGGTCGTAGTTGTACTCCGGCGTGTTGCCCAAGGCGTTTTTGCGATCGCCATCCTGTTTGCCACTGCGGTAGATCACCCTCCCCCAACCCATGGACGGCGCCAGCGTGGACTCGTCTTCCTTGGGCAATGGATCGCCAGCATTCAGGCGCTCTTCGCCGACCCGCTCGTGCAAGGTGTCGACCATCGTCCGGCCGTAGACCAGCGCCAGCGCCGGGACCGCTCCGTACAGAGAGACTTCCGGGCGGAAATTGGGGACATGCGCCGGGGTGGGCTCAGGCGTCGGATCTGGATCAGGCGTTGGATCAGGATCAGGCGTCGGATCGGGTATTGGGTCTGGCGGAGCAGGAGGCGTGGGTGCATCCGAACGCAGGAACCAGGTGTCCCTGGCGCTGCCATCTTCGGCGCCTTGTTGCAGACGATACTCATAGGGGCCCGCGACCGCACGGCCCGCCAGGCGAAACGCATTGGCGGCACTCGCTGCGTCGGATTTATTCAGCAGTTCAACCACCGCAATGCCGTTGCCCTGAGTCAGCTCGCCCAGCCCGCCAACATTGCTGACAGCGACGCGGGTGGGGCCGCCGCTGCTGGTGGCGGTCGAGTCGACCACCAGCATGTCGGAGCGACTGTTGACGCCACCGCCGTTCAACGTGGTATTGAGCAGCAGGTTGCCGCCATTGGACACGTACACCCCGCCGCCATCGGTGCCGGCCGTGGTCGCGCCGCTGATCAGCAGGACGTTGCCCACGGTGTTGCTACCATTGGCGAGGTCGAGCGTGCCGCTGTTGGTGAAGCTGTTGACCCCGAGTAATTGGCCCTGCACCGCGCCGCCCGGAGTGGGTGTGTTAGCCGCTTGGCCCAACGGCAGATAGGCACCTGTGGTGTTGAAATTGACGATGCCCGTCGCCGGCTGTGCGGCCAAACGAATGACGCCGTTGTTGACGATACTGTTGTTGCCCGCCGACCCCAGGTTGCTGGTGGCAACACCCCACGTATCACGCGTGCCGGTGCCGCTGCTGTCGGCGAAACTGCGCAGAATCCAGGTGCCGCTGTTGGTGACATTGCTGGTGGCACCGACAGCATTGACCGAACCCGTCATTTGCCCCGCGTTGCTGAGGGTGAAGTTTGTTCCGGGGGTGGTCGCATCGGCACGCACCGCTGAATCGCTGAGCGCACCGATCACACCGGTGTTCTCCAGTGTCTGGGTTGCACCGCCCAGGGTCACGCCGCTGCTGTCGGCCCATCCGCCTTGAATCGTCGCACTGTTGGTAACGCTGACCGCACCGCCCTCGGTCAAGGCGTCGATCGCCGACGACCCGGTACCCTTCGAGGTAATGGCCCCGGTGTTGCTGACCGAAAGAGTGGCCGCGCCGGAGGCTTCAGCGAGAATCCCCTGACTGTTGGTGGCGCCGAATGTCTGAATCGGCCCGGTGTTGACGATGTTCTGTTCGCCACTGACGGACAATGTGCGGATGCCCCGCTGCTGATTTCCGCGAGCGATCAGTTCACCACTGTTGCTTACATTCACGGTGCCCACGCCGGAGCCGGAGTTGAAGGCGTTGCCCGCCAGAATCGCCGCGCCCTGGCCATTGACGTCAATCAGCGGCCCGGTGAACGTGGCACTGACATTACCCCCCAGGGTCAACGCCTGGATACCAAAGGAGCCGATGCCACTGCCGTCGCCCGACCCGGCATCCGAGTGCGTGATGATCGTGCCGCCGGCGTTGACGTCCACGGTGCCTGTCGGTGATTGCGTCGACGCATAAATCCCGTTGGCATTGCTGTTGATCGTTTCGATACGGTTGCCGGAATAATCGACCCGGACATTCCCACCCGTGGAGTCGACCCGAATCCCTCCCGCGCCGAAACCGCTGGCGAAGATATTGCCGGAGTAGTCGATAAGGACATTGTTGTTTTCGGCGCTGACGATGATGCCGTAGGCGCGCGTGGTGTTCGTCCCGCCAAGCACGGTGAGATTGCCGCTGCCGGTGACGGTCGCGTCGCCGGTACCGCGCTTGATGATGTAGATCGCCCGCGAACCGGCAGGGTTGCCCGCGTCGCCGACATTGATGGTGGCGTTGTTCTCGATGCTGATCGAGCCAGTGGCACCGACGTTATCGTTGGCATAGATACCGTGCGCCGCGCCGCCGGTGGTAGTGATCGCGCCGTTGTTGACGATGTCGATGCTGCCCACCGAGGAAAAAGACCGAATGCCAAAACCGTTGAGGCCACTGGTGCTGAGCGTCCCGGTGTTGCTCAATCGGGTATTGCCGGCGCCGCCTTCAGTGAAAAGGCCGAAGGCGTTCATGCCGATGGCCTGGACTGTCGCCGCGTTGACCAACGTGGTATTGCCATTGACCGCGCGGGTGTGAACCCCGGCGTGGTTGCCGATGCCTGCGGTCGGCAAGGTATCGTCAATGATCGGCAGCCCGGCAGACAGCGCATCGTCATTGTTGACCAGGATGCTGACGCCGGAACCGACGCTGACATTGGTTTCGCCGCTGCCGGTGGCCTTGGTCCAGATGCCATTGCCGCCGAGCAGGGTGATCTGGCCGCTGCCATCGTGGGTCACATTGATCCCACCGCCGCCACTGCCATTCACGTCGATCCCGTCGTGTTCGTTGCCCACCACGGTGTTGAGGATGTTCAGCGTGGTGCCAGAGGTCACCGTAAACGTCGACAAACCGCCGCTGGCATTGGTGATCGCCAGCGCATCCAGACCGCTACCGCCCAAATTGACCGTGTTGGTCCCACCGTCGACGGTCAATGTTGCATTACCGGCACTGCCGATCACATTGGAGAACACGGCGTTTGCAGCCGTTGGCGGCGTGCTGTCGATAGTGGTGCCACTGAGGTTCACGGTTGAATTGGCGTTGTTGCCGCGACTGAGTACCGAGGAGCCGGCCGTGGTGGTGATCGTCGTGCCCGATTGAGTATTGATCGAAGCATCGACAGTGGCAGCAGGCGTGCAGGTTTGCGAAACGTTGTAAGCGCCGGCAGCCAGAGGCCCGCACGCAGCCTGAGCATCCGCCAGTGTCAGGACATTGGCCATAGCGACCAACAAGGCGCTACGTTTGAAATGAGGGGCAAACCCGACACAACCAAGGCCGCGAGCGCTTTTCATTACAACCTCCTTGTCCAACTCTCACCGATACTGTTTAGCCAAGTCGCTATTGAATGGCGAATGCCGCTATAGACTTTAGTTGCTAATTAGAAGATCGGGGAAAGGATCGCAGTGACTTCAGCCAGGTCGTGAAATGCCGTGGTGGCGCAGTTTGCGATAGAGCGTGTTACGGCTGATTCCCAGGCGCGCGGCAACGCGGGCGATATGCCAGTGTTCCGCCTCGATCAAAGTCAGCAGCGTCTGCCGCTCGGAAACGCCCAGTGGGTTTTCGGCCGCCGCAACTGCCTCTGTTGGCAACAACTCCGCCACATCGTCCAGCGTGATACGCCCCTCCACTGCTAAAGCGACCAGGGTGCGCAGACACGTACGCAGCTGCCGAACGTTTCCCGGCCAAGGCAGCGTCAGCAAGCGCTCTTTAACGCCCGCGTCCAGCCGAATCCTGGTGCCGGCCGCCTCTTCGCGCAGCAGCAGGTCGAGCAAACTGCCTTTGTCCGAACGATCCCGCAGCGCTGGAAGCTCCACGGCGAATCCGGCAACCCGATAGAACAGATCCTCGCGAAAACGCTTATCCGCGACACACGCCTGCAGATCCTGGTGGCTGGCACTGATGAGGCGCACATCGAGCGGTTTTGCCGTCGCGCCCCCTAGCGGCACGACCTGGCGTTCCTCCAGCACGCGCAGTAAGCGGGTCTGTAACGCGAGTGGCATATCAGCGATTTCATCCAGGAACAGAATGCCGCCATGGGCCTGCTCCAGCTTCCCGATCATCCCGTCCTTGCGGGCACCGGTGAAGCTGCCGCCGCGATAGCCGAACAGCTCGCTTTCGATCAGCGATTCGGGAATGGCTGCGCAATTGATCGCCACAAAAGGCTGGTTCGCGCGTGTGCTCGCACGATGCAGTGCCGCTGCAAAGGCTTCTTTGCCGGTGCCGGTCTCCCCTTTCAGGAACACCGGAACGTCACGCTCCAGAACCCGCAGCGCACGCGCAAAACCGCGTTGCAAGCGCGGGTCTTCCAGGCAGACGCGCACGTCGTCGATTTTGGCGATCGCAGGAATGACTGAAGGAGCCCGGCGCAAGGGTTCACGCAACTGTCCATAGAACAAACGCCCATCAACCAGGCGCACCGGCCAACAGACACTCGGCTGTGGGCTGGCCTGACTCAGCACCTGCTCTATGGGCGTTTCCATTAGCGTTGAGAGCGATCGACCGACCAAGTGATCGCGGCTGAGGCCCAACAGGTCCAGCGCCGCCTGATTGACTGAGCAGATGCGAGCACTCTCATCGAAACTGAGCAGGCCTTCACCCAACAGTCCAACGAAGCCGGCCTCAGGGTGGAAACGCAGCAAGTAGCGCTGAGGATCATGCCCCAGGAAAAAACAACTCTCGATCAACTTGGCTGACAGGTTGGTGAGCGCCATGGCCTGGAAGTGTTTCTGAAGACTGTGCTCCTCCCGCACCGAAGAGAGGTTCAGCACCGCGAGCAACTCGCCGCTCGCATCAAATATCGGGCTGGCTGAGCAGGTCAAGCCGACGTGCTTGCCACGAAAATGTTCGTCACGCCGGATGGTGACATGCTGCCTCTCGACCAGGCAGGTGCCAACACCATTGGTCCCTTCGTAATCCTCGCTCCAGACGGAGCCCAGCCACAATCCGGAACGCTGGACCTCGGTGCGCTCGGACTCGTTGAACACACTGTCGATCGCCACGCCGCGAGCATCGGTGAGCAGCACCACATGGCCGTCACGCCCGAGCTGCTGGTGCAAACTGCTCATCTGCCAATGCGCCTCGGCAATGATGTGTTCCAGCGGCGCACGGTGATCCTGCAAACGGGGTTGTTCGACCACGTTAGGCGCGCGGCGGCTGGCGGGATCGAGCTGATACTGATCCAGGCAGCGGCGCCAGGATCGAGTGATAGCCAGGTCAGCAGCAGCGCTGTGGCTGGCAATACTGCCCTGCACGGCTTGGAGCACTTGTTGTGCATGGGCGTTGATCAAGGCCGGCTTCATTGTTCTTGTTCTCCGCTACGGTGAGGACACGGGGGCTGATCGAAGCTTATATGAAAAGCCCGCCACGAGTGCTCATTGCGCCGAGTGACACTCTGTCATCCCCCGTTCCCGAATTCGTGACAGAGTTGCGGGCCAATCCCTCAAGCAAATGTCGGCAGCCGCTCTGCAACGAGGCTTTCGCGAAGATGGCCCGGGACTTGCCATGGTGTCAGTCGTTACAAAAACAACAAGAACGGGAGAGCTCATGAACATCGCTATCGAATCACCTGTGCAAACACCAACCGATCAGCTCGCGGCGTGGGTCGAAAAGCTCGGCCAGCGCCTCGCCCAACGTGATGTGGACGGCGCACTCGAACTGTTTGCGGACGAGTGTTACTGGCGCGACCTGCTGCTTTTCAGCTGGAACCTGGTGACCCTGGAAGGCAAGCCTGCCCTGCGCGACATGCTTGAAACACGCCTCGATCAGACTCGCCCTCAAGGGTGGAAAGTGGAAGGTGAGGCGACGCTGAATGACGGCGTGCTCGAAGGCTGGATCAGCCTGGAAACCGACGCGGCGCGAGGCAAAGGTTACGTGCGTCTGAAAGAAGGCCTGTGCTGGACGCTACTGACCACCATGCGCGAGCTCAAAGGCTTCGAAGAACCCAGTGGCCGCCGTCGTCCGATGGGGGCCAACCACGGTCACGCCCACGCCGACAAACGCAACTGGCTGGAACGCCGACGCGATGAAGAAGCGGCGCTGGGCATCACCACTCAACCCTATTGCCTGATCGTCGGCGGTGGCCAGGGCGGGCTGGGCCTCGCTGCGCGACTCAAGCGAATGGGCGTACCCACCCTGATCGTCGATAAGGCTGAGCGTCCCGGCGATCAGTGGCGCGGTCGCTACAAGTCGCTGTGCCTGCACGACCCGGTCTGGTATGACCACATGCCTTACCTGCCCTTCCCCGATCACTGGCCCGTCTTCACACCGAAAGACCAGATCGGCGACTGGCTGGAGATGTACACCAAAGTCATGGAGCTCAACTTTTGGCCGCGTACGGAGTGCGTAAGCGCCAGCTTTGATAACCACAGCGGCACCTGGAACGTTAAAGTGCTGCGCGATGGCAAGCCCGTCACCTTGCAGCCGACCCAGTTGATCCTCGCCACCGGCATGTCCGGTGTGCCCAACATCCCCCAGTATCCGGGTGCCGAGGTTTTCGAGGGGCAGCAACATCACTCCAGCCGCCATCCCGGTGGAGACGCCTGGCGCGGCAAGCGCGCGGTGGTCATCGGTGCGAACAATTCGGCTCACGATATCTGCGCCGACCTGGTGGAGAACGGCGCCGAGGTGACCATGGTGCAACGTTCGAGCACCCACATCGTGCGCTCCGACAGTCTGATGGACCTCGTCTTCGGCGGGCTCTACTCAGAAGATGCCTTGGAGACGGGGTTGACCACGGACAAGGCCGACATGCTGTTCGCCTCGATCCCGTACAAGGTCATGCCGGGCTTTCATCAACCGGTCTTTGACGCCATCAAGGAGCGAGACAAGGTGTTCTACGAGCGTTTGACCAAGGCCGGTTTCATGCTCGACTTTGGTGATGACGACTCAGGTCTGTTCATGAAGTACGTTCGCCGCGGCTCGGGTTACTACATCGACGTTGGCGCCTCTGAATTGATTGCCAACGGCACAATCAAGCTCAAGAGCGCGCGAGGTCTGGGTGTCGAACGCATCGAAAAAGACGCCGTCCTGCTCAACGATGGCAGCCGACTGCCGGCTGATCTGATCGTCTACGCCACCGGCTATGGTTCCATGAATGGTTGGGCGGCGAAGCTGATTTCCCAGGAAGTCGCTGACAAGGTGGGTCGCTGCTGGGGCCTGGGCTCTGGTACCACGAATGATCCTGGTCCGTACGAGGGCGAATTGCGCAATATGTGGAAGCCGACACAGCAGGCAAACCTCTGGTTCCACGGTGGCAACCTGCACCAGTCACGGCATTACTCGCTGTATCTGGCGCTGCAGCTGAAAGCGCGCTTCGAAGGCATCGACACCTCCGTCTACAACCTTGCGCAGAGTCACCACAAGGGCTGAGCCCAATGGCGCCCAGCCGTGGTTGGGCGCCTCTCCCCAAAATTCCAAGCCCCTGCCTGTTGCGCCATTTATCCGTTGAGTATTGTTCCGATACCGCTGAGCGAAGCTTGACGGTCCCTGGGACAATCTTGCGCCAGTCGCAGGGTATTACGTCCCAAGCCTTTGGCTTCGTACAACGCCTCATCCGCCCTGGCAAGCAGGCTGGCGGTCGTATCGCCTTCGTCTGGAATGACACAGCACACACCGATACTGATGCGAAGCGCAATGCTTGTATCACCGTACTGCGCCGGTGACTCGGCCAGCGAGGCGCGCAGTTCATCAAGGACGGTCATGGCACCTTCAGGGCTGGTGTCAGGGAGCAACAGCAGAAACTCTTCGCCACCATAGCGCCCCATGCTGTCGGAATGGCGCATGCGCTGACTGAGATGGTTAACGCAGTGGCCAATCACTTCATCACCGGCCAGATGGCCGTGCACATCATTGATCTGCTTGAAATGATCTATATCGACCATGGCCACCGCCAGGTAAGCATTGTTACGACGCGAGCGTTCCAGCTCTGTGGAGAATTGCTCGAGGATCGCTCGACGATTGAGAATGCCCGTCAGCACATCCCGCAACGCCAGGTGCTGAAGCATGGACTCACTGCGTTCTTTGGACAGCAGCACCAGCCCGAGTGAAATCATCATCGCGGTGAAAGTACCGATACTGACCGAGATGGTTTGCTTGAGGTTGCTGACGTCGTAGCGCATCTCGGCAGCCCCTCCTCCGAGTACCGCTACCACCCGCATGCCCAGGCCAATCAGGCTGATACTCGCTCCAATGATCAACAGCATGCGAGCACGGCCCTGGGCCGGGATGTAACGGCGAGTCCAGTAGATGATCAATGCGCACTGCACCATTAACACAATAGTGGCAGCGAGCATTCGCGGTTCCAGGGTATCGATCAGACTGACCATCAACACCAGCATCGAAGCCGCCGGAGCGAACACCCGCCACCATGAGACTGGCAACTCGACAATCCGGAACACGCTGATCCCGTAAAACGCCAGCGCCACTGACAGCAGTGTGTTGGCAACGCCATAGGTAAACCATAACGGAGCATGTCCGTAGAAGGTGTAGCCCACATAGGCCAAGGCATGGGCCAGCAAGCCAAAGCCAATGGTGAGCAAACCATCACGCCGGTTGAACTGTCCGACCAGAATCAGACAAAACGCCATGATCGTCGCCACTAACGCGACACAGGCAAAAAGCGTGGGGGTATGGGCGATCATGGCGTCTCACAAGGCGCGGGTGGTAGTAGCTCTGATCGCAAGTCTAGCTGAGCTGGCCGACAGCCAGTATTGATAAATCGGCATGCACTCTAAAAAACAACCTTCCCCGCCTCTCGCATGAAAGAGACAGCGACCCGCACAATCAAGGCACGAGCAACGCTTCATGGACCTCGATTGAAGGAATGAACCCGTCAATACGCTGGCTAGCCAGCCAGCGTCTGGTTTTACTCACGTCGAAAATCTGCCCCTGCTCCATCAGCGTCAAGATGAGCTCATCCGAAACCCGGTAGCGCCCGCAGTCCGGACAGTCTCTTTCCTCCCATGGGCCTGCGCATTGAATGCGCTGCGCAACACCTACACAGATAAGACAATTCATCTTCATCACCTTTTTTATAGAGGTACCCGACACTTCGTGTATCGCTTGCAACAGCCCACGAACGGACACCTGACGGTTGCTCTGATGAAGCTCGCTTCTGGTCGACTGAAAACAATGGATGAAGTTCGTTGCGTTGACGCTTTCAGTACCAACAGGTCGTATCCATATGCATTCTGCGTGATTGGGAGGGGAACACGGTGCCTACTTCCCAGGGTGATAGTCCTCCCCCGCTACCGCTCGCAAATAAGCTTGATCGGCCTCCCGTCGCAAATCCCGCCACTCCTGCCAGCTAATCATGCGCTGGCGATCCATTTCGTCCGCCAAACGGAGTAATTCCTCATGGTAGGCGTCAGGACATTCCATGCGAAGGGCGCAGTTTTCCAGCGCGCGATGCCACGAACCCAGGGCGCGAAATTTTTGCTCCTGATGCGGTGTGAGCATGTTTTTAAATGAGTTCATGGCGTCGGGAATCCGCGGATATTTCTAGATGGAGATCAGGACCCCGGATTAGGTTCATAGGGGATGACCAGAGGTTCAAATCCTGCACAAAGAAGACGTTTGCCGATGAAAAAAAACCGGAAAAGGCCAAAAAACTCAGACGCCTGCGATTACCCCGAAAACGTTTTGAATTTTTTTTGACGCACTCACTCTTTTGTCCATGAGCATAAGGAGGACCTCATGAACACTGATCTTTTCGTCATTGAATACAAGCTCCACGGCGAGCCGAAGTCCTTCATCATCAGGACGAAGACGATGCGCAATGTGGACGCCTGGCATTGGGCGAGTTGTGATGCAGGGTTAGCGCCCATACCCAAACCAGGACGACCGCCGCTGAAGGTCGTGTCCAAACCCATGGCTGAAAAATATGGGGTGACTGACGTCAGGTGGCGCGCGTCCGCGACGCTGGACTGGACGGAGGTTTCAACGTTATGAGTGCGTACATTTCAAACGACATTGGCGGCCTGGACGGTAGCACTGGGGCAGTTCGTTAGACTGCGCGTTTTGTTGAGGCGAATCGACGGGATGCGTTCGCCTCAACCCAATGCCGTGTCAAGAAACATCATGACCCCGAACCCCAGCATCAGGCCCAGCGTCGCATAGGTTTCGTGCCCGTTACGGTGCGTTTCAGGGATGACCTCATGGGAGACCACGAAGATCATCGCGCCCGCGGCGAGGCCTAACGCAACGGGATAACCCAGGGCAAAACCTGAGGAAATGCCAAGGCCGACGACTGCACCAAGCGGCTCCATCAATCCTGACGCGACAGCGATTAACGCGGCGCGAAATGCGGAGATGCCGGTCACTCGCAACGCCAACGCAACAGCAAGGCCTTCCGGAATGTCCTGAATGGCAATCGCCGTGGTTAACGGCAAGCCCACCTTCATATCCCCATTGGCGAAACTGACCCCGATGGCCATGCCCTCGGGCAGGTTATGCAGCGTAATGGCCAGGACGAAAAGCCATACGCGATTGAAGCGCTGAGCGTCCGGGCCTTTGCGTCCGCTCTCCAGATGCTCGTGGGGGACAAACCGCTCCAGTCCAATCATCAGTGCGACACCCAACCCCAATCCGGCCACCACGACACACGCGGCCAACAGCTTGTTATCGCAAATGTCCCGGGCCGCTTCGATACCTGGAAGGATGAGTGAGAAGGAGCTCGCGGCCAGCATCATGCCGGCCGCAAAACCCAGCATTGTGTCTTGAGTCCGTGCAGTGATGTCACGCAGGACTACCGCTACCACGGCACCGAGTGCCGTTGCGCCAAAACCGGACAAGCCTCCCAGAAAGGCATAGTGCAGGTTGACCCGATTTGCCCCGGTAAAGGCGCTGTATCCACTGATCAGCAACAGCACGCTGACGCCGACCAGCGTTGACCAGAAAACGATCCCCATCCACCCGCCGCTTTTTTCCAGGTCAACCCCGAAGTTCCACGATGCTTTGTCAGGCGCTGATGGTTCAGACATGTGGCCTCCTACTTGCCATTGAAACGCTTGCGAGAACTGCTCGATGTTGCCGTCAGGATTTGCTTCGACATGCGCTTTGCTTCCCTCTCAAACGACATTGCCGTGCTGCTGAACAGCATGGAAAAACCCTCTGCCGAATCCGAAGAAACGCCCTTGGAATGCCCATTCATTTTCATTCACCTCGTTGTTTGAAAAATGCAAACACCGCACGCCTTCGTGGCGTGCGGTGCACTTCATCACGCGTCTTCACGCCCTTGGGCACCTGCGCCAAGATCGGCCCCGGTGATGGGATTGCTTTCAGGGTCAGACATCGTTCGAGCTTTCATCGCCATCAGCAGTTCTTCATCTTCTGCACTCAACTCGACACTGGCAGTGCCATCCCCACCATCGACTGCGGGGGTTGGCTCTTCCACATAATCCCAGTCATCACCTTCGTTCCATGGCCCGCGCATGCTTTCTGCGCCTTGGGACATGTTGAAGTACACGTTGGTGAATTCAGGCATGCCTGGCAGCTTGCCTTGGGGGAAGTTGGGCTGAATGGAGTGCAGCGCTTTTTCGAAGGACAACTGATGCGCAATTTCCCGGGTCATGAGAAACCCGAGCGCCTCTTTTACGCCAGGATCATCGGTGACGTTCATCAGCCGCTCGTACACAATCTTGGCCCGTGCTTCAGCGGCAATATTGGAGCGCATATCGGCGGTTGGTTCACCAATAGTGTCAACGTAGGCGGCAGACCATGGCACCCCGGCAGAGTTGGTGAGCGGCGCACCGGCGCCGTACAACAAGCTGGTGATGTGCGAGTCGTTACCCGCGCCGTTGATTGCACGGTACAGTTCGCCTTCTTCTTCAACGCCTTCGGCTAATCGACCTTTGGCGCCCTTGTTGAGCATCACGATGATCGATCCGACGATCTCGAGATGACTGAGCTCTTCGGTCGCGATGTCCATCAGCAGATCCTTTCTGCCCGGATCATCCTCGGCCAACGCTTGGGTGAAGTACCTCGACGCAGCTGCCAGTTCACCCTGGGCCCCGCCAAACTGTTCAAGTAAAAGATTGGCCAACCCCGGGTTGGGTTGGGCCACGCGCACGGTGTATTGAAGTCGCTTGTTATGTAAAAACATGACGAATCTCCTCAGGCCTGAAAGGCGTCGAAACTCATTCGGTGATTCACCGAATGCGGCGCCCACAGTCATCTGAAGGCGCTGCCCTTTCGAAAATTTTATAAAGATCGGTAACTCGCGACAGACGGCGTTTGCTACTGCCGTTCGGACTGATTGATCCCCAGTCGTCGGCTATTCGGCCCCCGACTTAAAACTTTTACGGGCTCGTTTATCTCAACCGCTGTCTCGCGAAAATCCGTACGGGAAACCGGCCAGTTGATCGACATTTTTACGATAGGCAGACGCTTTCGTTCTGGTCAGAAATCGTTTTGGTGGCAGCGCAATCATCGAGAAGACCTACTGCCCCTTGCGGCATCGCTGGCGACAATCTGGCTCTTTTCACCCCCGCTCAATTCCTCAGCTCGAACATTAAACACTCGGGCAATGAACTGCCGAAGCCGGACTAAGAAGTAGCGGGTGATAATTGAACGTCGTATCGCTATCTATTTAGTACATTTTTAGTTTGGAAACTATGCAGAGAGCTAGTTAAGAATTAGTTGCATTGTAGAACAATCATTTTTCCGAGATTTTTTGAACCTTTTAAACAGCGTTTTGCCTGATCGTGCACAAGGGGCAACAGCACCTTTTTAATCCAGAACTTAAACCAATACGAACAGACAAGATGAAAAAATTAGTGACTGCTGCACTGCTACTTTCCTGTATGACAATGGGCGTACAGGCCGCTGAGTTGTCAGGTGCCATTGGCGCAACCAGTCAAGGCGGCATGACGGCCAGAGCGGGCCTGGGTTTCGACTGGGATAAATCATGGATGCAAAGTTCTACTGGCAAGTTAACCGGTTACTGGGACTTGGGTTACACCTACTGGGAATCGGGAGAGGAAGCTGGCGGCCGTCACTCCTTGTCTTTCGCGCCGGTGTTTGTATACGAGTTCGGCCAGGGCAATATCAAGCCGTTTATAGAAGCCGGTATAGGTGTCGCCCTGTTCTCCGGAACGAGTGCGGGTGATCAGCAGTTTGGTTCTTCCTTCAACTTTGAAGACCGGATAGGCGCAGGTTTGAAGATAGGCGATACACAACGCGTCGGTGTAAGAGCCATTCACTATTCCAATGCCGGCATTAAACAACCGAACGATGGTATTGAATCCTACTCGTTGTTTTACAGCCACGCTATTTGAGTGTTAAGCGAATTGTGGCGAGGGGATGAATCCCCTCGCCACAATGTTTGCTCACTCAATGCTCAAGACAAATTCCAACCCATGGATCGATAAGCCCGAAGGTCGCGATCCAGGAAGATGCCGCGTCGAGTACGCAGCAAAAGCCCTGCAAATTTCCTGAACTGTTGCGCGTCCCGAGCTTCTATCGATAGACCGCGTTGGTCATTCATCCAACCTAATTCTTCTTCGGAGTGCTTGATCATGTCTGATCAAACAGCGAGCGACAGTGCATCAAGCCAGGAACGTCCCGCCAGCCGCGTCAGCGAGGGCCTGCCCTATCCGCTCGGCGCGACGTGGGACGGGTCAGGTGTCAACTTTGCCATTTTTTCCGCGAATGCCACAAAGGTCGAACTGTGCCTGTTCGACGCGGACGGCCAGGAAGAAATCGAGCGCATCGTGCTGCCGGAATTCACCAACGAAATCTGGCATGGGTACCTGCCTGACGCCCGCCCAGGGACGCTGTATGGCTATAGAGTGCATGGCCCCTACGAGCCAGCCAATGGTCATCGTTTCAACCACAACAAACTGTTGATCGACCCGTACGCCAAGCAGATCTCGGGTGAGCTGAAATGGGACGATGCCTTGTTCGGCTATACCGTAGGCCATGAGGACGGCGATTTGTCATTTGATGAACGTGACAGCGCACCGTTCATGCCTCGCTGCAGAGTCATCGACCCTGCGTTCACTTGGGGCAATACGGCAAAGCCGAACGTGCCATGGGAAAACACGGTTTTTTATGAGACCCATGTCCGCGGCTTCACCATGCGCCATCCTTCGGTGCCGGAATCTGAACGCGGCACCTTTGCGGCTTTCCATCAAAATGATGTCGTTGAATACATCCGTTCTTTGGGTGTGACATCGGTGGAATTGATGCCCGTGCACTATTTCCTCGATGACAATCATCTGCTGGAAAAAGGCCTGCGCAACTTCTGGGGCTACAACACGCTGGGCTTCTTTGCTCCCCATGCTCGATACATGGCCGGACAGTCCATCGGCGAATTCAAGGTCATGGTGTCGCGTTTCCACAAGGCGGGGCTGGAGGTGATTCTGGATGTGGTCTACAACCACACCGCCGAGGGCAACGAGATGGGCCCGACCCTGTCACTCAAGGGCATCGACAATGCCAGCTACTACCGATTAATGCCCGACGACGCCCGCTATTACATCAATGACACCGGTACCGGCAACACGCTCAACATGAGCCATCCTTGCGTCTTGCAGATGGTCACCGACTCCTTGCGTTACTGGAGCTCGGAGATGGGCGTGGACGGGTTTCGATTCGACCTGGCCACTATCCTGGCTCGGGAACCAGACGGGTTCAGCGAGGGTGGCGGGTTCCTTGATGCCTGTCGCCAGGACCCGGTGCTCGCCAAGGTGAAGCTGATTGCCGAACCATGGGACTGCGGCCCTGGGGGCTACCAGGTCGGCAATTTCCCGCCCGGCTGGATGGAGTGGAACGACAAGTTCAGGGACATCTCCCGTGCGTTCTGGAAAGGCGACGACGAAATGCTCGGTGACTTTGCCAAGATATTCCTGGGCTCGGGTGACCAGTTCAATCGACGCGGCCGCAAGCCCGCCTCCTCCGTAAACTTCATTACGGCCCACGATGGCTTCACGCTGAATGACCTGGTCTCGTACAACGAGAAACACAACGAGGCCAATGGCGAAGACAACCGTGACGGGCACTCCGATAACAGGTCGTGGAACTGTGGTGTCGAGGGGCCGACTGAAGACCCTGCGATCATCGAGCTGCGTTATCGGCAGATGCGCAATCTCCTGGCCACGCTGTTCCTTTCCCAAGGCACCCCCATGCTCCTGGCCGGCGACGAATTCGCCCGCACCCAAGGTGGCAGCAACAACGCCTATTGCCAGGACAGTGAGATCGGCTGGGTCGATTGGAACGTGAGTGAGAAAAGCAGCGAGCTCCAGGAGTTTGTCAGGTACCTGATCGATCTGCGCAATCGCTATCCCCTGCTACGCCGTAATCGCTTTTTCACCGGAGAGTATGACGAAGGCCTGGGTGTGAAAGACGTTAGCTGGATCCAGCCAAGCGGTGAAGAAATGGGCATGGAGCAGTGGCAGGACGGCAGCAATCGTTGCATGGGCATCCTGCTGGACGGTCGCACTCAAACCAGCGGCATTCGCCGTGAAGGCGTCGATCATTCGCTGCTGATCATCGTAAACGCGCACCACGACGTGGTGAGTTTCAAGCTCCCGGAAGTCCCCCAGGGCAAGCAATGGGTGCTTGAGCTTGATACCAACCAGGCAGATCTCGACCCGGGCGAATTGTTTTCTTTCGGCGATGAGTATCAGGTGACCGGGCGTTCAGTGCTGATGTTCGAACTGAAAAAACCGGCGACTAAAAGACGGAAGTAAAGCACTCGGTTAAGGACACAATCCCCTGTAGCCGCTGGGACCTGCGGTTGGGGGATAAATCCTCTGTAGCCGCCGGCAACCTTGTGGTAAGGGATTATCCCCTACAGCCGCTGGCTACCTTGTGGTAAGGGATTATCCCCTACAGCCGCTGGCTACCTTGTGGTAAGGGGATTATCCCCTATAGCAGCTGGCAACCTTGTGGTAAGGGGATTATCCCCTATAGCAGCTGGCAACCTTGTGGCGAGGGGATTTATCCCCGTTGGGTCGCGCAGCGGCCCCAAAATCTTTACGACTGCTACGCAGCCGAACGGGGATAAATCCCCTCGCCACAGGTCGCCATTCGCTACAGGTCCTGCAAAGCCTGAAGCACCCCATGAATCTCCGAAACCACCTGCGCCGTTGCCTCTTCGATCGTCCCTTCATTACGACATAACACCCAACCCTGATCCGCAACCGCTCGCTTGAACGCCTGAGTACAAGCGACCTGCTCTTGCAGGTTATGGATCACCGTACTGCCCAGTCCACGGGTTCGTGCCGCGGCCCTCGCCCATGAAATTTCGGGGTCAGTGACCACGCCGACATGCAGGTCGGGCACTTGCACGTGTCGATCAAGGTTCAACTGCAGAATGTCTGCAAATGGGACGAGCCGGCGAAACGCGGCGTCAGACGGGTACCAGCGATCGATCAGGATGATGCTGTCAGCTGGCTGTTCAGGCAGCACGTGGCGGGAAATCCAGGCACGGCTTTCAGCGAAGCGCTCACAAACCGCCCACTCCAGATCCCGACCGGGATGTCTGACGAGCCTGTTAACGAGGCCCATGGTTTCACCGCGGTAGGGATCGCTCTTTTTCTCGCACAGCCGAATCACCTTTTTGTTGTCTGCCCTCAATGCTTTCGTCACGGCCTCCAGCAGTGTGGTTTTGCCGGTGCCCTTGGGCCCATCGAGCGAAACAAACAGCGAACGATTCATGCTTCAAATAACGGTTGATGGATGGTTTTTCCAACGCTCGAATCGTGCATTCGCATCTTGCTTCCTTAACGACATCAACTAAGTAGGGGGCGCGTAGACCACCGCTTTGAAGCTCACATAATCCGCCGGAGTATCCAGTCATCCGGTGGGTTTTGTGGCGCATTACGCGAACCTTACCACTGGCCTGATGGCAGCGCAGGGCTTTGCGCTCATCAAAAAAAGGCGCCACAAGGGCGCCTGAAACCACTCCCCCAACCGTGGGAGCAAAAAAGGGAGTGGGTATTGCTTATCACTGATGCCTTGTCCGAGGCATCAACTAAACGCTGTGCGCGTCATCAGAAGTGCCATTCAAAGTGCACCGTGGGTGCATAGGTGTCGGTGCCGGGCTTATGGATTGCGCCATATTTGTGTTTCCAATACTCGTAACCCGGTCCGATTAGAAGTTTGTTTTTTGCGCCAAAGGTCAGTTGCCCGACATCAACCATCAGCGATGCACGAACCAGACTTTCTTCGGCCGTGTCCTGTTTGAAGTAGTCCTTGCCCTTGGCGGTCTTGTAGCTGGCAAATCCCTGAAATTTGAGTGGCACACTGTTCACTTGGAAAGGAAAGGCCCAGACCATGTGGATCACGTAATACGGATCAAACTGAATGTTCTCGGTCTGGCAGGCATTCAGCCCACAGTGGTTCCATTCCACCGCGTACAGCAGGCTGAGATCCAGGTAGCCCGGCACATCGAACTTGAGCGTCGGGCCGGCGACGAGCATGCGTTTACGCGTGGCAAACTCAGTGTTCTTGTAGTTGAGTTCTACGCCGCTGCTCAGCGCCACTTCCTTTACCGGACCAAAGGCCAGCGAACGGTCGAAGACCTTGCTGAGGAACAGTTGATGGCGATAGACCAGGTAGCCTTCTGTCGCACCGGAGTCGCTGTCTTTCTTGGGGTCATGGCTGTCGGATTTGAGGACGTCAAGGTTGAAGAAGTTCGAGCCGTATTCATTCCCGCTGGTATGGCCCAGTTGGTAAATTTCCTTCTGGATTTTTCCGTGAACACTAGGCTCGGTGAAGTCAGTGCCATAGCGAAACCCGACAAAGGTGTCGCTCCATTCCTTGGCGTGTACGTGGTTTGACGCCAGGCTCAACGCGCCTATAGCCATCAGTGCCTTGCAATACGTTTTTTGTAATTGTTGTACGTACATAGTCAGGTTTCCAATGTGTCAGCCGAACAGCCCGGCAGGCAATTCCAGGCATGAGTGCGCCCTGCCCGGATACCGGTAACGGTCGGGATGTTGTTGCCAGTCGTGCTGTTTAGAGGCTGAAAGAGAGTTCTGCGCAACGGCTTCAATCACTGCGCATCGACGACAACTTTTAGTCTTCCGAATACCGGGTGGACTGCCAGGCAATCATTTGCCAGCCTGCGTCGCCCTCCCTCCAGACGCTGATGTATCGCGAGTTCAACAGCATGGGCTCACCCCGGATAATCACGTCCATGTCGATCAGACCGGTCACAACCGCGCACTCCCCTACCCGGCGAATGTGTTCTTGCCGGCTTCCGAAACGCTGGTAATTCCAGACACCTTCGCGCATGCCTTGAAGGTAACTGCGCTTGCTATCGCTTTTACCGTCCGAATGGTTATAGGTGAGATCGTCGGTGTAAACGCTTTCGAGAAATGCCATGTCGCCATCGATCATTGCCTGACGGCGCCGAGCTTCCAATGTCTCGATGTGCTGTTTAATACGTTGCTCCGGCATGTTTAAAACTCCGCATTGATATCGAATGCCTGACCCACGATCGGTCAGGAGTGAGTGGTTTTCAGCGACAGGGTCTGTGTGGATTCCACCTGTGGCATGAACAGCATCGTCAGCGTTGCGAACCCGAAGAAACCGGCGCACACGAGCAGGCCCAGGGCCAGGCTGTAGTGGGTCGCGATACCACTCAGCAGCAATGGTGCAAACGCTGCCAGGCCGCGGCCGAAGTTGAAGCAGAAGCCGGCACCGATGGTCCGCACGCGCGTGGGATACAGCGCGCTGAAATAGGACGCAAACAGGCTGGCAAAGGCGTAGAAGAAGGCGTAGATCGGACCTAACCAGAACAGGATGGCGTTTTGCGTGGTGAGCGCGTAGATCGATAACATCACCGCACTGCCCAGCAGTGACAGCAGCGTGGCGTTGCGTTTGCCGATGTAATCGGCGATGAAGCCGAAGGCGTTGATACCGATAAACGCGCCGACATTCAGGATCGCCATGAACTGCGCCATCATGCTGATGTTCAGGCCACGCTCCTGCACCAGATACGTCGGCAGCCAAGTGCTCGCCCCCCAGAAACCGATGACCGCGCAACTGGCTGCCAGCGTACCGAGCAGGGTCAACCGGAGCAGTTCAGGGGCAAAAATCTCCCTGACCGACACCTTCTTGTGCACCGTTGGGTTGGCGAGAGTGTTGGCCTTTTGCGCCGCCCATTCCCCCGACTCCGGCACCAGGAAATAGATGTAGATCACCGGGATGAGCGTCGAAATACCCGCCACCATGAACAGCACTTTCCAGTCAGGGAGAAACGTTGCCGCCGCCAGTGCCGCGATGGCTGCCCCGATTGGAAAGGAACTCAGCACAAAACCGGTCGCCCGTGCGCGCTGATGTTCCGGCCAGGTCTCTGTCACGTACGCGGAAACAATGCCCCAGACACCGCCCAACCCCAGCCCGGAAAGGAATCGCAGCAGCAAGAGCAGCGCCCAGTTTTGGGTGGTTGCAACCAGTGACGTCAGCACCCCGAAAACGATCAGCGAGATGAGCAAGGCTTTACGACGGCCATAGTTGTCGGAGTACCAGCCCGTGGTGATGCTGCTGAAACCGATACCCAGCAAGGTCGCCGAGACGAGCATGCCGGCCTCGTTGAAGGTCAGGCCAAGGTCCTGGCGCATAACCGGCAAGGCGATGGTGAGCAGGATGATTTCCATGGCATCAAACAGATAAGCCAGGAATCCGCCGATAAGCACGTGCCATTTGGAAATGACTTTCATAGGGGTGTTCTCCATGTTTTTGTTGTTTTGCCTGTCCGACTGAGCGGGCGCGACGGGTCGCAGCTCTTGATCAGTCGAGCAGGTGGATTAACGTGTTTTAGCGTTCACAGGCATTTACAGCAGCAGGCAGGCCTCTTCAAAGTCGAGGCGTGGGCTGCGTGGAAACAGTTTGGCCGGATCGCCATGACCAAGGTTGCAGAGGAAGTTTGATTTGATCCGCATGCCGGCAAAGGTCTGCTGTTGATCGTCGTCAGGTGTGAAAAACGCCTGGTCCACTCGCTCATGGTCGAATCCGGACATCGGACCGCAGTCGAGTCCAAGGGCGCGTGCCGCCAGAATGAAATAACCGCCTTGCAGGGAACTGTTGCGCAGTGCCGTTGACTCGACCAATTCAGGCTGTCCGGCGAACCAGTCACGTACGCCAGGGTTGTGCGCAAACAACTTGGGTAATTGCTCGTAAAAGCGAGTGTCGTAACCAATGATGGCGGTCACGGGCGCGCTCAACATCTTCTCAACGTTGCCGACGCTCAATGCCGGCAGCAAACGCTGTTTGGCCTCGGCGCTGCGCACGAAAACGATTCGCGCCGGACTGCCATTGGCACTGGTGGGTCCCCAACGCATCAGATCGTACAGCGCCTTGAGTGCGTCATCGCTCACTGGCTTATCGAGCCAGCCGTTCTGGCTTCGAGCCTGGCGAAACAGCAGGTCCAGGCCCTGTTCTGTCATTGCTTTATTCATGGCATCGCTCCTCTGGAGTTTGATCAACTGCGCCGCTGCCGGGACGCGGCAGACCTGGGGGTAGTCGGGTCGGCTTCACATTTGCCGCCCAGGAAATATTCCACCGACATCGGCGGACCCCACTGATAAAGGCTGTCGTCGCAGGCCTGGGTAAAGCCTGCGGGCGAGTCCTGATTGAAGAGGTCACCGTCGGTGAAATGCTCGATGAGATTGCCGGAGGGGTCGCGCCAGTAATCGAAAATCTGGCTACCCAACACATGCCGGCCCACCCCCCAGAATGGCGACCAACCCTGCTGGGTCATCCAGGCATGTCCCAGGCACTGCGCGTCGAAGTCCTGCACCTCGTAAGAGACGTGATGGACAACGTCTTTTTCCGCCTGGAACAGTGCAATGGTGTGATGGTCAGTCCAGGCGCTGCCACGGTTCAAACGCAGGAAGGCGGCGGTCGGGCAGTCCCGGTCGGGTTCTTCGACCACCAGGTCTGAAGGCAACATGCCGAGCATCTGCGTGTACCACTCAAGATGCGCAACCATATCCTTCACGCCGATTGCCGCATGGCCCAGACGCAATACTTGCGCGGCACCTTTGCCGGGGCGCTGGACATCACCGAAGCGCTGTTTCGCTTGCGCCGAGTTAAGCGTCAACGCCGCACGCAAGGTTAAAAAATCCACCGGTTCAATACCGTGAACCAGCTCGACCCGACGGCCCGACGGGTCGTGCAGTACGACACATTGACCACCCCCGGGGCCCTCCAGCGCCTGGATGGCCGAGGCACCCGGCAGCCGGGTCGCCTGGTGCAAGTCATCGAGACTTTCAACGGCAAACGCAATCGCGCCAAAACTGGTGTGCTCGGCTTTTTCGGCGACATACACATAGGGCAGCGAGCACGCCCCGCGCAGGTAAAGACGCTGTTCGGTCCGGTGCATGACGACCAGACCAAAATCGGTCAGGAAACGTTCGATGACCGCGAGATCGGGATGACGGTAGATGACATGGTTAATGTCTTTTATCTGCAACACGATAGTTCCTCCACGGCTGTTTCAGAGGGTGCCCCTGAAAACACGCCAGCAAGCTTTAAAGGCAGCCGGGACCGCGAACTGCACTGCAGTTCGGCAAAAAGTGGCGACCCTGGATCGATGAGTCAGCGCCCGGACGCGGGTGGCACGGGGCGGCTAACTCAAACAAACACTGACGACGGGGTTCAGGCCGCAGAAGGCTCGTCGGCGATCAGATTGCTGAGTGTGCCCAGCCCATCGATCTCTACGGTGCACAGATCGCCCGGCTTCATGAACAGCGGCGGACGGCGCGCCCAGCCGATGCCCGCAGGCGTGCCCGTGACAATGACGTCACCGGGTTCAAGGGACACGGCTTCGCTGAGGATGGCGATGAGGTCGACGACGCTGAAGATCATGTCGCCGGTGTTGCCCTGCTGCACGATCGCACCATTGAGGCGAGTGACCAGTTTCAGGCCGCTGGCCCCCGGCGGCAGTTCATCGGCACTGACGAAGGTCGGTCCAAACGCACCGGTGCCGTCGAAGTTCTTGCCAATCGTCCATTGCGGCGATTTGAACTGGTAATCGCGGATCGAGGCTTCGTTGAAGATGGCATAGCCAGCGACGTGTTCCAGTGCGCTTTCTCTGGAGATATGGCGACCACCGCGACCGATGACGACCGCCAGTTCACCTTCGAAGTCCAGTTGCTCGGAGACGCGAGGACGGATGATGTGTGCGCCATGACCTATCAGGCTTGAGGCGAAACGCGGGAAGAACGTCGGATAGGACGGCTGCTCGTACGGGCTTTCCTTGGTGTGATCGGCATAGTTGAGGCCGACGCAGACAATCTTGCCCGGGCGATCAATGGGTGGCAGGTAGCGTATCTTCGCCGGATCCAGCAAACGCGCATCGCCAAGGCGATCATGGGCCGCTTTCAACGCGCCCTCGCCTGCGTTGATCAGTTCATGAAGCGAACCCGGATAGCCGGCTTCATCTTCGGTCAAGCCGCGCAGAACACCCGCGTGCTCGACGGCCAGCCCTGTGGCGTCGCTTTCTGTAAATCGTACAAATCGCATGTCAGGCACCTCTATTGTTTTTATGTATTAGCCGCAAAAGGTACGGTACGTTACCGTACCATTTGTGCAAAAGGTGCACCGAAACGCAAATCCCGTCAAGCGTCCTCGACAGCTTTTTATCGAATGTGTCGGTTTGAAAATGCGCGGGCTGCAGGTCTGCCCGGCTGGAAGGCTGATTCAGAGCGGCGTACGCTATGATGAACTTCGCAGCCTACTTCTCAGGACTACCCGATCTACATGCAAACCCCCCGGCAAGCAGCAAAGCGTCAAAGCATTCTCAAGATCGCGACAGACATGTTTCTCACGGAGGGCTACTCCGGGGTCAGCGTCGACGGGCTCATCACGAAAACAGGCGGATCGAAGCGCACGATCTACAGCTACTTTGGCGGCAAGGAGGGGCTGTTCTCCGCGATTATCGAACAGCTCTGTGAGGAAAACGTCAGTCCCCTCACCCATATGGATCTCAAGCAACGCCCCCTGCAAGAAGCCCTGTCGACCATTGCGGCGATCTTCCTCGACGTGGTGCTCTCGCCCCGCACCATCGCCCTTCACCGCCTCATCGTTGCCGAAGCGCTGCGAGCACCAGACGCTGCGCACTCCTTCTTTGACGCGGCGCCGGCGACGGCTTACAACTGCCTGGCCGAATACTTCATCTGGGCCGATGAAGCCGGGCTGATCGTGCCGGGTGACGCCCATATCCGCGCAAAGATCTTCCTCGATGCGCTGACGGGCGACCTGCAACTGCGTTGTTTGCTGGGTCTGTGCAAGCACCCTTCCCAATCGGAACGCGAACAATTGATCGCCGAAACCATCGCCATCTTCATCAACGGGTTGTCGCCGCTGCCACGATAAATGGCCTGAGTTCGAGCGCTAGAACGCGTGCAGGTAACGCAACGTCAATTGCGTCCCCTGCGAGCGATTTTCAGCGCCGCTTTCAAAGTAGAGATTCGCGAACAGCGTTTGCTTGCCGCGTTGATACATCATCCCCGGCCCGATACCCAGCACTTGCTCCCGGGAGTCTTTCTGGCGGTGACCATCAATCCGGTCATCGCTGATCTGCTTGAGCTGGTAACCGGCCACCCCGACGCGCCATCCATCAGACACCGCATAGGACACTGCGAGATTGCTGTGAATGGCCTCGCCCGGCTGTACGTCGTCTGCGGCTAACGCGGACGCCGGATCCTTATTGCGACTCGACCACGCATAGTGAAAACGACCACTCACTTCCAGCCGGTCAGTGAGTTCCCAGGTGAAGACGTAATGCGGATTGAACACCCAGACATTGCTGCCGGTATTGATGTTCGAGTCAGCGCTGTAGGAACCCGTCGGCACTGAAAATACAAAATTCAGACGCTGCCAATACGGCCTGCCAAGCACCGAGCGCGGCGCCCACTGCAACAGGAGCGGGCTGATGATCATGTCGCCTTGCCTTGTCCGGCTGCCGTCAGGGCCGTGATCGATGTCGAGGTCCAGATGGACCAGCGGCAATAGCACTTCGGCCCCATAATTGGCCCCCAGTACCGTGTTGGAACTGATGTAGGCGAAATGCGGAAGTACCGTTGTGCTGCGAACTTTTTGCGTGCCCGGCAGCGAATGACCCTGAGCATCATTCGCCGAGTTGCTGCGATAGAGTTGCGCTGGCAATTCGAAAAGCATTCCGGGGCCGGACACGCCGTCCATGAAGCTCGCATTACCCAATGCCAACGGCGGCAAACTGACGCTGTCGGCCTCACTCAGTGAACACACAAACGCCGAGCTGAGCCCGATTGCCTTGATTAATCCAGCCTGTTGTCGCATGTCATCCCTTATTACGCTGCTTGCTAAAAAATACTGAACGGATAGCCCACGATCACGCGGTACTCATCGGCGTTCGAATTGCCACGGGTATTGCCCGGCGCCGTGTAGCCGTCGCCCGTTCGGTGAGTGGCCCACCGCAGCGTCACGTTCAACCCCTTGGCCTTACCGTCGGGCATGTCATAACGCAGGGCCATGTCACGCTCCCAGTGCCGGGCATCCCTGGCAGAGGCGTCGTAGATGTAGCCATAGCCTTTACTCGCAGGATCCACACGGCTCAGATCGGCTTCGCCCCGGGTGTAGGACGTGCTGAATTGAAGATTCGGTGCGTGGAAAAACGCCAGGCCGGTCTGATATTGCAGCTTCCAGGATTTCTCCCCCGGAGCGTTGAAGTCGGCGTACTGCTGGGAGTTGCTCAGATAAAGAAAGGTGCGGTCATCCTGGGCCACGTAATCGAAGGGGGTATCGCCGTCGATTTTCTGCAGGCCCAGGGTCAGGCTCTGGCCCTTTCCCGATAGCGTCAGGCCGCCGCTGTAGGTGTTGTTGTCGATGCGCCCAAGTTGGCTCTGGCCCTGATCGCGGGTTTTGAAATAGTGCAGATACGGGGTCAAAGTCAGCGCATCGTTCAACTTGAAGGGCACGCTGGCGCCGGCGTAGTACTGATTCCAGATGTCGCTCAATTGTCCGCCGTACACCGTCAGCGTCACGGCACCGGGCACACTGTAGACGCCGCCCAGCCAGGTCAGGCCGGGGCTTTCCCGGTCAGCAGGCACACCGGCCTTGTTGGCCGAACCGTAGCTGTTGGCCAGGTGACTCTGGCCGCTCTGGTTGCGTAGCCTGGTCGAGTCGACCCAACCTGCGTCGAGCGTCAGGTCCGGCACGCTGTAGTTTTTCAGGGCCACGCCACGAAAGGTCTGGGGAAACACCCGGCTGACGCCGCCTGCAACAACGGGGTTCTCCAGGTACTGATCGCCTGCCTGTACCAGGCTGCCGAAGCCGCGCAATTTGAGAGCGGCACCGGCTGAGGAAAACTCCGATTCCGGTTCTTTCTTCGAATTCAGCGGCAGCAAGCCGGCCCCCCCACTGCCGCCACCACCATCGAGCTTGAAGCCATAAAATCCGTGAACATCCAGGCCGACACCAATGGGCGTATCGGTGTAACCGGAGCGAAAGGACAGGTAAGCGCCTTGTACCCACTCACGCTGATCAAGTCGCGCCGGGGTGTCATGGTTATCGCGGCTGAAGTAATAGTTGCGCAATAACCCATTGAGTGACGAGTTCGCGACAAAGCCTGCCGGCACCGCCATTTCGGCTTTCTGCCGATCATTGATTCCGGTGTTCAGGTTATCCCGCTGGCCCAGTGAGTTATCGGCCTTGACGTTACTCATCGCCAGTAGAAAACCTGCAGACAGGAGGACGCTCAACACGTGTTTGCAGGAAATGCACATCGTCGTTACTCGCCCGAGGGCATAAAAAATCATGTTTCATGAAACAACGCCCGACTGGAACAGGCCCCGTCACGCCAGGGCTTGCTCACAGACGTGCAACGACTTCACGCAGGGCTGCGGATTCTTCGGCCGGAGCTCAGCTCAAATGCCGCTCTCTTTCAGGCGGGTTACTTGCGTTGGGAGTCGAGTTCTTCGTGGTTGTTCGCCACTTCCTGCGCCTTGATGTAGCTCTCGATCAGCAACTGATAATGCGGCATGGCCTGGGTGTAAACATTCGCCCATTCCTGTGCATCAGGACGGTTCCAGGAACCTTGCAGTTCGGACAGCGTGCCCATGATGTCGATCGGCACCACCCCGGCTTGAGCCAGACGGGCAACGGTCAGGTCAGTGGCCATTTTCGAGTGATTGCCCGAGGCATCGACCACCGCAAAAACCTTGTAGCCTTCATGCACCGCCGCGATCGACGGGAAGGCCAGGCAGACGCTGGTCAGCGTACCGGCGATGACCAGGGTTTTCTTACCGGTGGCTTCAACCGCAGCGCGAAATTCCGGGTTGTCCCACGCGTTGATTTCGCCCCGGCGTGCCACGTATTGCGCGTGTGGCGCCGCTTCTTGAATCTCCGGGATCAGCGGACCGTTTGGCCCTTGGGGAACCGATGCTGTGGTGATGACAGGGATCTTCAGCAGAGTGGCTGCCTTGGCCAAAGCGATGGCGTTGGCCCTGAGTTGCGGAACGTCTATGTCTTTAACGATCTGGAACAATCCACTTTGGTGGTCAATCAGCAACATGGCTGTGTCAGTCGGATCGATCGTTGGCTTTTGGCCGTTAAAGTTAGCGGCGTTACCTGATGCGCTCATTTCCATCTCCTGCGACTGTGGTTGGGTGGTTAACGTTAGTCGCCGGGCTTGGGTATCGGTAGTGGCTGGATTAGACTTCACTGTCTCAAAACTGGAACGATAGAGGTCGAGCGTGATCGATTTGAATGAGCTCTTTCTGTACGCAAAGGTAGTCGAGCATGGCGGTTTTGCGCCTGCTGGCCGTGCGTTGAACATGCCCAAATCAACCTTGAGCCGAAGGGTCAATCAGTTGGAAACACGCCTGGGTGTACGCCTGATCCAGCGTTCCACTCGGCAATTTCTTGTCACCGATATAGGCCAGGCGTACTACCGCAACTGCGTGGCCATGATGGCGGAGGCGGAGTCGGCCGAGGATGTGATCGAACAGAATCGGTCAGAGCCACGAGGCGTCATTCGCCTGAGCTGCACCACCCCGTTGCTGAACTTCTGGGTGGCCCCTTTGCTGGGCGAATTCATGGCGCAATGCCCATCGGTAGAGCTTTATGTGAAAAGCCATAACCGTCGTGTCGACGTCATCAGCGAGGGCTACGACATTGCCTTGAGCCTGTGTTTTCCGCCGCTGGAAAGCAGCGAACTGGTGATGAGAGTCCTGGCCCGAAGCCCGCAGGTTCTGGTCGCCAGTCCTGACTTTGTGCAGCGTTATCCGTTACTGGAAACGCCCATTCAACTCACGGACCTTCCGAGTGTTCACTGGGGACCGCCACAACCTCACTACCACTGGCACCTCAACGGCCTAAACGGCGCCACCACGCCAGTCAGTCATGTTCCGCGCCTGGTCAGTGACGACATGATGGTGTTAAAAAACGCGGTGGTCCGGGGGGTGGGCATTGCCAATTTGCCGTTAGCGGTTGTCCGGGAAGACATCGCCAACGGCAATCTGATGGTGCTGTTACCGCAATGGCATCCTGACGAAGGCGTGATTACCGCTGTATTCCCTTCCCGCCGGGGACTGCTGCCTTCCGTGCGCTCGTTGATCGATTTTCTGGCGAAGGCATTTCAGTAAGTGGCTGGTCCCATGGATGAAGCGTCACGGCGACCGGGGCACTCATAGTGACTGTGAGGGCAAAACCGTCGATCCCAACGCCACACTCAACGATGCCAGGTACTCGCCAAACCCCCCGCGACATTTGAAATCCTTGCGTGCACTGGTCACCACCGGGTTGGTCGCGGTCCACACGATATTCGCGCTGATTTTTTCAAGATCCGCCACCAGATGAACGTCCTCATGGGCCGCCAGATGCTGGAAACCTCCGGCCTCGCGATACGCAGTGGCGCTCAGGCCCAGATTGGCGCCGTGGATGTGCCGGTGGTTCTCGACGAACTGATAGCACTCCATGTAGTGGGAGCGAACGGTCTCTCCGTGCTCGGCCCAACTGTCCACTTCGACCGTGCCGCACACGGCGTCAGCCATGAAGTCGAGTTGCCGGGCGATCCAGTCGGGTGGCACCACGGTGTCGGCATCGGTAAACGCCAGCCATTGCGCGCCGGCGCTGAGCAATTCTTCCGCTCCGGTCGCCCGGGCTTTGCCGACATTCTGAAAAGAGACATTGACCGCGCTGACGTCCATCCCGCAGACCAGGCGGGCCGTGTCGTCCGAGCAGTCATCCAGGACGACCACCACCCTGACCTCCCGCCCCAAAAGCCCCGGATGCCTGGCGGCAATCAGGATGGACGACAGGCATGTGGTGATGTGTTTTTCTTCATTATGGGCAGGTATCACAACGCCGATCATTGACGTTCCCTCTTTCCGGCAAAGTGTGTGGTCTCCAGTAATCGACACTGTGCTTTATCAGAAGGTTTAAAGAATGTGAGGCGCGCCGCTATTCCTGGCAAACGCGCCTGGCTACGGTTAAATCGTGCCTGCGTCCTCCGGACGATCCTGCACCCACTGCCAGAACAACTGATACCCCACCGCCAACACCACCGGCCCGATGAACAGCCCGATAATCCCGCTGGTGACCATGCCGCCCAGCGCGCCGATCAGTATCACCGGCATCGGCACGTCAACACCGCGCCCCAACAGCAAGGGTTTGAGCACGTTATCGACGAGGCCTGCAACGAACACATAAATGGCGAAGATGATAGTTGCGGTGGTGGCGCCTTCGGTGGCAAAGACGAAGGCAATCACCGGGATGGTGATCAAGCTGACCGGCAATTGCATGATGCCGAGCAATAGCACGGCCAGCGCGAGCAGGCCGGCACCGGGCACACCTTTGAACACGAAGCCGAGGCCGACCAACAGCATCTGGATAAAGGCGATGCCGACCACCCCGAGTGCGACCGCGCGAATGGTTGCGGTGCACAATTCGGCGATTTTCGGGCCCTTGACCGGACCGCTCAGGCGCGAAGCGATTTGCACCGCACTGCGGCTGCCGCCTTCACCGTAGGCCATGAAGATGCCGGCGATGATCAAGGCAAAAATGAACATCAGAAAACCCATGCCGACACCCGCAAGCTTGCTCAGCAGGCCCAGGGAGACGTGTTTGATTTGCGGAATGTATTTGGCGGTCAGGTCGGGCAGATTGGTCGACGCCTGCAACCACAGGTCAGTGAGCGGCTTGCCAACTAACGGCCAGTCGGCCACTGATGGCGCGGGTGGCGGCACATGGAAACCGCCTTCCTTGACGATCACCATGGCGTGCTCGACCGAGTCGGCAATCGAAGTCCCCATCAGGTAAATCGGCACCAGCAAGATCACAATGGCGACCAGGACGATCAGCGTCGCAACAAATCCGGGCTTTTTCCCTCGTCGTCCCATCAGCCAGGTCTGCAGCGGATAAAGCGTGATCGCCAGGATCAGCGACCACAGCATCAGGTCGCGGAACGGGCTGAAGATCTCGAAGCAGAACAGCACCAGAACCGTGATCAGCCCTGCACGAATCAGCACATCGAGCAGGGTGCGGGAGAACGCCTTTTCGTTTACCGGTGAGGGCACCATAGAAACCTCCATGCTGGTCGGGACAACGCTCGGTGAAGCGATTAGCCCAGCATAGACGTTGGTTTGAAAAAGCGAGGTGTCAGCGCAATTTCAGTGGATCGATCAGCTCGGCGGCGATGGCCATGCCCACCAGATCCGGCAAGGTCGTGGCCTGCATGCGTTTCATCACCCGTGAACGATAGAGATCGACGGTTTTGGCGCTCACGCCCAGCTGCTCGGCAATTTCGCGAGTGGTGTAGCCCTGCACCAGCGGCAGGAGCACATCGCGCTCCCGGGGGGTCAATGTGAGCAAACGGGCTTGCAAGGCGTCATGACCGGGACTGCCCGAGCGCTGGGCGGCGCAGTTGCTGAGCGCCTGTTGCACGCTGTCCAGCAGCAACTGTTCGTTGTAGGGTTTTTCGATGAAGTCATGGGCGCCGGCCTTGAAGGCGCGGACCACGATGGGCACATCCGCATGCCCGCTGACAAAGATGATCGGCAGGTCCAGCGCGCGCAGGCGCATTTCTTCCTGCACGTTCAAGCCGCCCATGCCGGGCATGCGCACATCAAGCAGCACGCAGGCATCGAGGCTGGCATCGCAGGCATCGAGAAATTCCACGCCACTGGTAAAAGCCAGTGCCTTGAGACCGACGGACTCCAGGAGCCAGACCGTTGAATCGAGCATGCCCTGGTCATCGTCGACCACATACACCACGTGCTCCGTCGCACCTGCCATTGCATTATTCCTGTTGTTGTTTTGTTGGGCCGGCAAGCGGCAAACGGCACATCATCAGCAAACCACGAGGCTGGCGTTGCGCCTGCAGCGCGCCACCGAAACCTTCGATAATGCTGCGGCTCATGGACAGTCCCAGGCCGAGACCATCAGGCTTGCTGGTATAGAACGGGGTGAAAATCTGCTCCAGTTCGGACTCGCTGACACCCGGCCCCTGATCCTGCACGCTGATTTCCACGGTGGCGCTGCTGCCCTGCCCTGCAGCCAGCACGATCAATGAAGGCTGGCCGGGATGTTGCTCGCGATTGGCATCGATGGCGTTGCGCACGACGTTGAGCAGGACCTGTTCCAGCAATACGCGGTCAGCGTAAATCGGCGGCAGATTATCCGGCAGTCGATCCTCGATTGTCACTTGGCAATTGCTCGCCTCCCAGGCACACAAACGCACGGCTTCACGGGCAACGTCGGCAATGTCCAGCGCCTGCATGCGCCGCTGTCCCTTGCGCAGAAACCCGCGCAATCGCCGGATGACTTCGGACGCATGCGTAGCGTGGTGGGTGATGCGCTCCAGGCCCTGGGCCACGCGCTCGCCCGCCTGGGGATTGGAGTCCAGCGATTGCAAGTACCGTTGGCTGGCATTGGCATAATTCACCACGGCGGCCAGCGGCTGGTTGATCTCGTGGGCAATGCCCGAGGCCAGTTCACCCAGGGTGACCAGCCGCGCGGTATGCGCCAGTTCGTCCTGGTGGCGACGCTGTTGAGTCTCTCGCAGCTCGCGTTCGGTCATGTCCCGCGCCACCAGGGAGTAGTAGCGCTCACCACCGGCGGATCGATGGGCCAGCAACACCAGCGAAACCGGTACCGAGCTACCGCCACCCCGCGGTTGCAGACGCGCATCGGTGCTCCACACGCCATGACGCTCGGCGCCGCTCCAGCCATCGCGTTGCAGGCGTGTCAGGTCAGCGCTGGCAAACACCTCGGCCAGCGTCGGCATCGGTTGTTGCTCGTCGATTCCGAGGATCCGTCGCGCCGCCGGGTTGAGGTAGGTGATGTGCCCTTCAGGGTCGATGAACAGCACCGGATCGGTATTGGCCTCGACCACTTCGGCCAGTCGGCGTTTGTTCTCTTCGGCCTGGACCCGGCCGGTGATGTCCCGCGAGACGCTGACCACCTCCACCACGGTACCGGTGTAGGTCTCGCGAATGGCCCGGCTCGCGGTTTCAAACCACAGGTAATGCCCGTCACGATGACGAATGCGGTACGTCATCGTGTGATAACCGTCCTGCTCCAGTGCATCCCGCGCGCGCTGCATGAGGCTGGCCAGGTCCTGACCATGGAACAGGCCCTGGGCCATTTTCCCCCGCAGTTCTTCGGGCCAATAGCCGAGCAACGTCCAGGAAGCAGGCGAGGCGTCCAGAAAACATCCGTCCGGTGTATGCCGGGAAATCAGGTCGGTGGTGTTTTCGATAATCAGCCGATAGAGCCGCCGTGCAGTAGCCGCTTCACGCTCGGCCAGAACTTGGGTCGTGGCGTCGCGACAACGGGCAAGCACCCGGTTGTCCTGGGGATCGGGGATAAAGGTCCAGATCAGAATCTGCGCCTCGAATTGGGCTTCGACACCTTCAATGGCGCGCTGCTGGTCCAGGCAGGCGCGGACCAGCACCCGGTGATTGACCGGTAAAAAACCCAGCACATCGGTCAGCGGTTTTTCAGCCAGCAACGCCATCAGCGCCGCATTGAATTCCAGTGGCCGGCCCTGTGCATCGAGGAGCAATCCAGGCTGCGGATCGTGACCCAAGAGCGGCGAACCACGCAGCATGCCGTTGACGCTGCTGAGCAGGGTCGTCAACAAATCGCGGACCCAGCCGAGCCAGTCAAAACTCACCCCTTCACACACCTCCACCAGCAACAGACCCGCGTGCCCCGGCTGCAACGCCAGGTCGAATACCTGGCCATGGCTGATCGCGGCTCGACGCAAACGCCCGGCCAGCCAGCAGTCGAGTTGACGCACCTGCGCCAGGTCCAGGCGCCCCGCTTCTATCAACGCTTCGAACAACCGTTGGTCGCTGGCCAGCGCCGGATCACCCTGGCCCGGAGGGAAATGCTGGGCCGCCCCTTCGTGGCTGTAGATACCCGCCTGGGGTTGCCAGCTGAGGTAGACCGCCCGCCGGACTTCGGGACAATCCTGCAATGCCCGGCACAGGGCGTCGGCGCGGGCGGCCATGGGTACGCCCTCGCGCTGCAGGCGCAGCCAACTGTGCAATCGAACGGGAGTCAGGCTCATCACGGGTCCGCTTCATCAGGGAGTGCAAGGATATACCGGCCCCGGAGGTGCGGTGGCACTCATTTAGCGCAATATAGTATATATACTATACGCTATAGGTTGTACTTCCATATCCATGGCTGAATGTTATATAAAGCACACCGGACATAAAAGAGGCTTTCGGCGGCGACGCTGGCAAGCCATCTATAGAGCTAACAATCAGCCACCGAGTACCCTCACATGTCGATCTATGAACAAGGGCTAGGCCCTGCGGCTGTCAACCACATCGCCTTGTCTCCGCTCAGCTTCATCGAGCGTACGGCCAGCGTTTACCCGCACTACCCTGCCGTGATCCACGGTTCAATTCGCCGGACCTGGGCGCAGACCTACACCCGTTGCCGACGCCTCGCCTCGGCGCTGGCCGGTCGCGGCATCGGTAAAGACGACACGGTCGCGGTGATGCTGCCGAACATTCCAGAGATGCTCGAAGTGCATTTCGGCGTGCCGATGATCGGGGCCGTGCTCAACCCGCTCAACGTCCGCCTGGATGCCGAAGCCATTGCGTTCATGCTGCAGCATGGCGAGGCCAAGGTGCTGATCACCGACCGCGAATTTCACAGCGTGATTCACGCCGCGATCGGCATGCTCGACCACCCGCCACTGGTGATCGACGTCAACGATCCCGAGTACGGTGAAGGCGAAGCTGTCAGCGAACTGGATTACGAGGCGTTGCTGGCCGAAGGCGACCCGGCGTTTGACTGGAAATGGCCGGTGAACGAATGGCAAGCCATCTCCCTGAATTACACTTCGGGCACCACCGGCAATCCGAAAGGCGTGGTTTACCACCATCGCGGCGCCTACCTGAATGCCCTGGGCAATCAGATGACCTGGGCCATGGGCAATCACCCGGTGTACCTCTGGACCCTGCCGATGTTCCATTGCAATGGCTGGTGCTACCCATGGACCATCACCGCGCTGGCCGGCGTTCATGTGTTCCTGCGCCGGGTCGATCCACAAAAAATCCTCACGTTGATTCGCGAGCATCAAGTCACGCACCTGTGTGGCGCGCCCATCGTGCTCAACGCACTGGTGAACATGCCGGAATCGGCCAAGGCGGCCATCGACCACCCGGTCAACGCCATGGTCGCGGGCGCTGCGCCGCCAGCCAAAGTGATCGGTGCCGTGGAAGAAATGGGCATCAAGGTCACTCACGTCTATGGCCTGACCGAAACCTACGGCCCGGTGACGTTGTGCGCCTGGCACGAAGAATGGGACGAGCTGCCGCTGGAAGATCGGGCGCAGATCAAATCCCGTCAGGGGGTGCGCTACCCGACGCTTGAAGGGGTGATGGTCGGCGATTCGAAGACGCTGGAACCGACACCGCGGGATGGCCAGACCATCGGCGAGGTCTTCATGCGCGGCAATACCGTGATGAAGGGTTACCTGAAAAACCCGACCGCCACGGCCGAGGCGTTCGAAGGTGGCTGGTTTCACACCGGCGACCTGGCGGTCTGTCACCCCGATGGTTATGTCGAGATCAAGGACCGGCTCAAGGACATCATCATTTCCGGTGGTGAAAACATTTCCACCATCGAACTCGAAGGCGTGCTGTATCGCCATCCGGGTGTCATGGAAGCGGCCGTCGTGGCGCGACCGGACGAAAAATGGGGCGAAACGCCTTGCGCGTTCATCACGCTGAAGGCCGATCACCAGGACGTTCGCGAGGCCGACATCATCAGTTTCTGTCGCGAACACCTGGCCGGATTCAAGGTCCCGCGCACGGTGGTTTTCACCCTGCTGCCGAAGACGTCGACCGGCAAAGTCCAGAAGTACGTACTGCGCGACAGAGCTAAAGCGCTCTAACCCGAACGAAGCAAAACCCGCCAGGCGGCAGGCAGTTTTCCTGCCGCTTCGGGTTCGTGCGGGCCGAATTCGGCCCTGCGCCTCGCACCGATAATAACAAGGTGGAGCTACCCATGATCGACATCCATTCAACCGATACCCAACGCTGCGAACGTATTCGGTCCAACCCGAAATTCCTTCAACTGGTCAGCAGTCGCTCACGCCTGGCCTGGTCGCTGAGTGCTGCGGTCCTGGGCACCTATTACGCCTTCATGCTGGTGGTGGCGTTTGCCCCGCAATGGCTGCACGCACCGCTCGGCGAGCATCGGATGTTGACCTTGGGCATGCCGGTCGGCGCCGCGATCATCGTGTTTTCCTGGTTGCTGACGGGCTGGTACGTGTACCGCGCCAACACCCGTTTCGATGCCTTGGGCGCCGCCATTCTTGAGGAGAGCAAATAATGAACCTGCTCCGTAAACTCCTGCTCACCCTCACCGGCCTGTTGCCGGCGACCCTGGTGATAGCCGCCCCGCTGACCGGCGCAGCGGAAAAACAACCGCTTAACCTGCACGCGATCGGCATGTTCTTTGTGTTCGTCCTTGGCACATTGGCGATTACGTGGTGGGCCGCACGCCAAACCAAATCCACTTCCGACTTCTATACCGCTGGCGGTGGCATCACCGGTTTTCAGAACGGGCTGGCGATTGCCGGCGACTACATGTCCGCCGCTACGCTGCTGGGGCTTTCCAGCCTGGTGTTCGCCAAGGGATATGACGGCTTCATCTATACCATCGGCTTTTTTGTCGGCTGGCCGATCATTACCTTCCTGATGGCTGAGCGGCTGCGCAACCTGGGGCGCTACACCTTCGCCGACATCGTGTCCTACCGTCTCGATCAGAACAAAGTGCGGATCTTCGCCGCCTTCGGTTCGCTGACCGTGGTGTGCTGCTACCTGATCGTGCAGATGGTCGGCGCGGGTCAATTGATCAAGCTGTTGTTCGGTCTCGATTACCCGGTGGCCGTGGTGATCGTCGGCGCCCTGATGCTCGTTTACGTGATCTTCGGCGGCATGATCGCCACCACCTGGGTTCAGATCATCAAGGCCGTGTTGTTGCTGGCCGGTGGCACCACCCTGGCGGTCATGGCCATGTCGCAGTTCGGTTTCAGCTATGAAACCCTGGCCGACAAAGCCGTTCAGGCCCATGCCAGCGGCTGGAACATCATGGGCCCGGGCTCCATGCTCGCCGATCCGATCAACACCGCATCGATGTCGCTGGGCCTGGTCTTCGGGATTGCCGGCCTGCCGCACATCCTGATGCGTTTCTTCACCGTGCCGAACGCCAAGGAAGCGCGTAAATCGGTGTTCTACGCCACCGGTTTCATCGGCTTCTTTTTCCTCGTGGTCTGCACCCTGGGCTTTGCCGCGATGGTGATCATCGGCACCGATCCGCAGTACTACGTCAATGGCGAAGTGGGCGGCACGCTAGTGGGTGGCGGCAACATGGTTGCCATGCACCTGGCCAAAGCGGTCGGCGGCAACCTATTCTTCGGTTTCCTCTCGGCAGTCGCGTTCGCCACTATCCTGGCGGTGGTCTCCGGGCTGGCCCTGGCCGGCGCCTCGGCGATTTCCCACGACCTCTACGCCACGGTGTTCAAGAAAGGCAAAGCCACCGAGAAACAGGAAATGCGCGTGACCCGCATGGCCACCGTAGGCCTGGGCATCATCGCAATCCTGCTGGGCATTCTGTTCGAGAAAATGAACGTCGCGTTCCTCGTGGGCCTGACCTTCGGCATCGCGGCGTCGACCAACTTCCCGGTGTTGATCATGGCCATGTACTGGAAAGGCCTGACCACCAAAGGCGCAATCATCGGCGGTTTTGCCGGACTGATCTGCGCGCTGGTGCTGGTGATCCTGTCGCCGGCCGTTTGGGTCACCGTGCTCGGCCATGCCCACGCGATCTTCCCTTACGACCACCCTGCCCTGTTTTCCATGCCCTTGGCGTTCCTGGTGATCGTGGTGGTTTCGCGCCTCGACAGCAGCGTTCGGGCCGACAAGGAACGTGGTGCCTACGCCGATCAGTTCGTTCGCGCCCAGACCGGCCTCGGTGCCGCCAGCGCTTCCAGCCATTAATCGATCCGGCACGACCCGCGCTCGCGGCGTCGTGCCCTTCGCACAAACCGTCCTGACGAGGTTCACGCTATGCCCGAATTCAACGCCCCGCTGCGCGACATGCGCTTTGTGCTGCATGAAGTGTTTGATGCCCCGGCCCTGTGGGCGCGCCTGCCAGCGCTGGCCGACACGGTCGATGCTGCCACGGCTGACGCGATACTCGAAGAGGCCGCCAAGGTCACCTCACACCTGATCGCACCGTTGAACCGCAGCGGCGACGAAGAAGGTGCCCAGTGGCTCGACGGCAACGTCAGCACGCCGATTGGCTTCAAACAGGCTTACGCCACCTACATCGAAGGCGGCTGGGTGGGCCTGTCGGGCAACACCGATTTTGGCGGCATGGGCATGCCGAAGATGCTGGCCGTGCAGTTTGAAGAAATGCTTTACGGCGCCAACTCAAGTTTCGCGCTGTATTCGGCCCTCAGCTCCGGCGCCTGCCTGGCGCTGGACGCACACGCCAGCGACACCCTGAAAAACCTTTACCTGCCACCCATGTATGAAGGCCGCTGGGCCGGTTCCATGTGTTTGACCGAAGCCCACGCCGGCACTGACCTGGGACTCATCCGCACCCGCGCCGAGCCCCAGGCCGACGGCAGCTTCCTCATCACTGGCAGCAAGATTTTCATCACCGGCGGCGATCAGGACCTGACTGAAAACATTGTCCATCTGGTACTGGCCAAACTGCCGGATGCGCCAGCGGGACCGAAAGGCATCTCACTGTTTGTGGTGCCCAAAGTGCGGGTCAATGCAGACGGCTCCCTGGGTGAAGCCAACGCTGTCAGTTGCGGTTCGATCGAACACAAGATGGGCATCAAGGCCTCCGCCACCTGCGTGATCAATTTCGACGGCGCCAGCGGCTGGCTGGTCGGGGAAGCCAACAAGGGCCTGGCGGCGATGTTCACGATGATGAACTACGAACGCCTGTCCATCGGCATTCAAGGCATTGGTTGCGCGCAAGCGTCCTACCAAAGCGCCGTGGCCTATGCCCGTGAACGGGTGCAGAGCCGCGCACCGACTGGTGCCATGGCTCCGGAAAAACTGGCCGACCCGATCATCGTCCACCCCGATGTGCGACGCATGCTGCTCGGCATGAAAGCGATGACCGAAGGTGGCCGCGCATTTGCCAGTTATGTCGGGCAACAACTCGACCTGGCGAAGTTTTCCGATGACGCCCTCGAGCGCGACAACGCGCAGAACCTGGTCGCGCTGCTGACGCCTGTGGCCAAGGCCTTTTTCACCGACACCGGGCTGGAAAGCTGCATCAACGGCCAGCAAGTGTTCGGCGGCCATGGCTATATCCGTGAATGGGGTCAGGAGCAACTGGTGCGTGACGTGCGCATCGCCCAAATCTACGAAGGCACCAACGGCATTCAGGCCCTGGACCTGCTGGGGCGCAAAGTGGTGGGCAACCACGGCGTCGCGCTGCGCCAGTTCACTGCCGAGATCCGCCGTTTCGCCGACTTGCCGGACGCCCCTTATGCGTCGCAATTGCTCGACGCGGTGCAGCGCCTGGAAAACCTCAGTGACTGGGTGCAAGACCGATCCGCGACCAACCGCAACGAAATCGGCGCCGCTTCGGTTGAGTATTTGCACCTGTTCGGGTACGTCGCCTACGCCTGGCTTTGGGCACGCATGGCGCATGTTGCGGGGAAAAACCGCAGCACCGATGAGGCTTTTTACGGTGCGAAAATCGCCACCGCGGACTTCTACATCCGCCGCCTGCTGCCCCGCATCCTGAGCCTGGAGCAATCCATTCGCGCCGGCAGCGCCTCCCTGTACGGCCTGACCGCTGAGCAGTTCTAACGATTGAACCGCACGCGGCGCCTTGCTCCTCTCATTTTGGGCGTTCGCGTTTTTTATCGAGAAGCCCTCGTCCCTCCGGCGAGGGCTGCAGTACCCGTTATTTCATAATAAAAACAAAGGGGCTTCACCATGGACCGTCACACCCGCAAGATCGCCAGCCGACTGCTTCTGGCCGGCGGCGTCATCAGTCTCTCGGCGACTGCCTCTGCTGAATTCATCAAAGACAGCAAAGCCAGCGTTGAACTGCGCAACTTCTACTTCAACCGTGATTTTCGCCAGGACAACGCTGCGCAAAACAAACAAGAGGAATGGGCCCAGGGCTTCCTGATGCGCTTCGAATCGGGCTTTACCGAAGGCACCATTGGCGTCGGCTTCGATGCCATCGGCCTGCTGGGGGTCAAGCTCGATTCCAGCCCTGATCGTGCCGGCTCCGGGTTGCTCAAGCGCCACAGCGATACCGGCAAAGGCGCGCAGGACGAATACGGCGAAGTCGGCCTGACCGCGAAAGCTCGAGCGGCCAAAAGCGTGCTGAAACTTGGCACGCTGCTGCCCAAAATACCGACGGTCCTGGCCAACGATTCACGGTTGTTGCCACAAACCTTCGAGGGCGGTCAGTTGACGTCGCTGGACATCGAAGGCCTCACCGCGGACGCCGGGCGCCTGACCCAGGTCAATCAGCGCGACTCCTCGAATTATGAGGACATGGGTATCACCCGCACCGGCGCCAAGGGCATCATCAGCCGCCACCTGGCCAGCGACAGCTTCGATTTCGCCAGCCTCAACTACAAATGGACACCCAATCTCGCCACTGGCTACGCCTACGGTCATCTGGATAATTTCTACAGCCAGCACATGGTCAACCTGACTCACGTTTTGCCGATCACCACCGGGCAATCGTTCAAGAGCGATCTGCGCTTCGCCCGCTCCACGGATGATGGCGGCAGCAACGTCGACAACAAGGCCCTGGGCGCCATGTTTACCTACAGCCTCGGCGGCCACGCCTTCGGCCTGGGTTATCAGGACATGAGCGGCGACACCGGTTTCGCTTACATCAACGGCACCGACGCGTTTCTGGTGAACTTCGTGCAGATCGGCGACTTCGCCAGCAAGGACGAACAATCGTGGCAGGCTCGTTACGACTACAACTTCGCGGCAATGGGCGTGCCGGGCCTGACGTTCATGACCCGCTACCTCAGCGGCTCGAACATCGACCTGGGCAACAACCGTCCCGAAGGCAAGGAATGGGAGCGTGATACGGACATTGGTTATGTCGTGCAGAGCGGACCGTTGAAGAATGTCGGGGTGAAATGGCGTAACGCGACAGTGCGTTCGACCCACTTTGGCAGTGACCTGGATGAGAACCGGTTTATCGTCAGCTATACCTTGCCGATCTGGTGACACCTTCGATGTTTCAAAGGGGGAATTCGCCTTGTGCGGTTCCTTTGTTAATGCTGGCAGACACCTGTGGCGAGGGGATTTATCCCCGTTGGGCTGCAAGGCAGCCCCAAAACCAGAGCACGCGATGTGCCTGACACACCTCGGTTGTAGCATTTGGGGCTGCTTCGCAGCCCAACGGGGCGGTGCGACGTTTCGCTAAATCCCCTCGCCACAGGATTGTGCTCCCCCAGGGGGCTGTCATGTCTGGTCAGGCCTCCCGCCCGACTCCATCCCGCGGCAATGGCGATAGTAGGATAAGATGCCCTGCAAACCAGGCTCGCCACGGGACGCCCCGCATGACAGATAACAGTCGGAACACTCCCCGCCTGATCAAGAAATACCCCAATCGCCGGCTGTACGACACCCACACCAGCAGTCACCTGACGTTGGCGGACATACGTCAATTGGTCGTCGATAAAGTTGCGTTTCAGGTGGTCGATGCCAAGAGCGGCGAGGACCTGACGCGCAGCATCCTGCTGCAAGTGATTCTGGAAGCTGAAAGTGGCGGAGAGCCGATCTTCACCAGCGAAATGCTGATGGGGATCATCCAGTTCTACGGTCCTTATCAGGGCGTTCTCGGCAGCTACCTGGACAAGAGCATCCAGACCGTCATCGACATTCAGTCCCAGACCGGCGCGCAATCGTCCGAGGCCTGGAGCACGTTCATGCACCAGCAAGCGCCTGTGATGCAGGACTTGATGCGCCAGTATGTCGACCAGTCCAAGGCGTTGTACCTCAATACCCAGAACATGTTTGGCCTGTTTGGCGGCAAGCCGGACGCCGATAACGGGACGAAAAAAAATGGCGACGGGGAATAACCCGTCGCCATCGGTGCCGCTGGCCTGATTTGACTTACTTGTTACCGCTGGTGGCCTTGGCGCTTGGCTCCGGCGCCGCTTTTTCGGCCGCGCCAGTCGCTGCGTCGAAACCGCTCTGAGCCACATCGGACGCCTGTTTCACGGCTTTTTGTGCGCTTTCGAAGACGGTACCGGCATTGGCCAGGCCCGACTTGAACGCGGCCACGACGGGCTCGGAGCCGGCCGGTGCATTCTTGCTGATCGTTTCAACAAACTCGTGAACCTGCTGGGTACCGGCTTCGACCTGACTTGACGCCAGTGTCGCGATGTCCGACTGCGTGCCCACGATCAGCGCTTGAACCTGACGATTGAACTCGGCCAGACGTTCGGTCTGCTTGCTCGGCTGGGTGAAAGAAGCCTGAAGCTCGGCGAAACCTTGTGGGTCACGCACGGCCAGTAACTTGCGAACACCCTCAAAGTGCTCCTCGGTGGAATCGCGCAGTGCCTTGAACTGCAACTGGCTGAGCTGTTCAACGCTGGCGAAGACTTTGCCGCTGATTTGCTGCAAAAGATCGAGGTTGGCTTTCTGAGCGGTTTGCAGTTTTTCCGAATTGAAAAAAGACATGCTTGAATCTCCTGGTACTGGAAGGCCCGAAGGGGCCTGAGGACGCGATAGCGATCCGGCCAGTCATCGCGTTAGCCTTGATATTGCAGTGCACAAATTTATTTGGCAATGGGTATTTTGTGCGGCGCACAATAAAACGTGTCCGCTGGGCGGGTATTAGCGCTAGACTCCTGAAAATCGAGCGTTTCGCCCATACCAGCTTATCTGCAGCGTCAGGGCGGAATGCTTTCCATGCAGGTCGTCAGGAGATCACGATGGGTCAGGAAGAAAATATTGCGGTGCACGATGAAGCGAATCGCACAGCGTCCGGTGTGTTCGAACACCTCAACCATCTGCAACGTCTCAACACCCGCAACGTCCTTGACGCCGTGCACAAGCGCCAGGCCGAAACCTTCGCGCCCTCGCGCCTGCAACATCTCAGGCAACCCACGGCGGCCGACTGGCAGGAATACCTGACCGACCTCGGCGAGCGCAGCGTGCTGTTCATGGACACCTTGCGCCAACGGGGTGACAACACCCTTGCTCACGAGCGCGCCGGGTATCCCCTGCTGCTGAAATTCGATCATGAAACCCTGGTCAACGGCGAAAACTTGCCGCGCCCGGTGAATTACTCGCTGTTAAGGATACTTGAAGGACCGGGGCACCTGATCGACAGTCAGAAACAGCCGGTCATCATCATCGATCCACGGGGCGGCCATGGTTCGGGCATCGGCGGGTTCAAACAGGATTCGGTCATCGGTGAAAGCCTGCGGGCCGGGCACCCCACCTACTTCATCTCCTTCAGTCACGCACCAAGTCCAGGGCAAACCCTTGCGGACATCGTCGAGGCGCAAGCGCATTTCATCGAAGTCGTCAGCGCCCGGCATCCCGACAGCGCGAAACCGGTAGTGATCGGCAACTGCCAGGCGGGCTGGGCTTTGATGGGATTAGCGGCGTCCAGACCGGAGCTGCCTGGGCTGATCATCGTCAATGGCGCTCCCCTGTCCTACTGGGCCGGAACCAACGGGCGCAACCCGATGCGTTACACCGGCGGTCTGCTGGGTGGCGGCTGGATGGCCCGGCTGGGCAGCGACCTGGGCAATGACCGCTTCGACGGCACCTGGCTGGTGAGCAATTTCGAAAGCCTGGACCCGGCCAATAGCTGGTGGGGCAAGTACTACCACTTGTTCAGCGAAGTCGACAGCGAGGCCCCGCGCTTTCTGGATTTTGAACGCTGGTGGGGCAGCCCGACGCTGCTCAATGGCGAAGAGATCGAAATGATCGTCGATGACCTGTTCATCGGCAATCAGTTGTCCGGCGGCCTCGGACGCAAGAGCAATGGCCTCGACCTCAAACGCATCGAAGTACCGGTGGTGGTGTTTTGCTCCTATGGCGACAACATCACCCCGCCGCAGCAGGCACTGGACTGGATCAGCGATGTTTACCCCAGCGACCTGGCGCTGCAAACCAGCGGACGCACCATCGTTTACCTGCGCCACGCGAGCATCGGGCACCTGGGTATCTTTGTGTCCGGCGAAGTCGCCCGACGCGAACACCGTGAACTGCTGGGGGCGGTCGACACGATCAATGCGTTGCCGGCCGGGCTGTATGAAATGCTCATCGAGGACCAACCGGAAGACCCGAAAACGCCCTATGTTGTGCGTTTCGAGCCTCGCCGAATCGTCGATATTCATGGCGACGAGCACCCCGCTCGTGATGACGATGGTGAGTTCGCGCTGGTCGAACGTGCTTCTGCCATCAACAACAGTCTTTACGACGGTTTTGTCCGTCCATGGTTACGCCAGTGGATCAACGAACCGACTGCTGAAATCATCCGCAGATCGCACCCTTTCCATCAGCAACAACTGCTATGGAGCAGTTTGAACCCGGCGCAGTGGTGGCTGAACGCAGGCGCCGCCCGGGTCAGCCATGATCGCCACCCCGTCAGCCAGGACAACCCGCTGCTGGCGTGGCAAGAATTGTTTTCCAGCCAGGTTCAGGATGCCTTGAATGGTTATCGAGACCTGCGCGACGCCACCCAGGAGCTGTGTTTCTACGGAGTGTATGGCGTGTTGAATAGCTTCAGCGCCCCTGCGCCCAAGCGAAACCTGCAAACGCCTGCCGAGCAGCAAGACGCGCTTGTGATCGAACGTCTGCAAAATGTGCTGCCGCCGTGTGGCCCGTTAGATGCGTTGGTCCCGGTGGTGTTGCCGGAGGAAAGCCCGATTCAACCGATAGTCGAGCCTGATGTCCCTGTGCCGGCCATCGCCCCGGTAGTGCCGGAGCCGATCCAACAAGAACTCCCCGTTTCAAGCCAGGCCGCTGTCGTCGCAGTAGTCAGCCCGCCACGCAAACCGAACAGGGGTGGAAAAGGACCGAAAAAACCGCACACGAAATAACCCGGCAACGAGGACCGCGTCAGCCCGGCGCGGTCTCTTCGATTTCAAACGATTCATCGGCGCGGTACTGGCCAGGAGTCATGCCAAACCAGCGGCTGCAGGCTTTATTGAAGCTGCTGTGGTCGTGAAAACCCAAGAGGTACGCCACATGCTTCATGTTGAAGCGAGAGTGGCGCAGGTAGAAATCAGCCAATTCCCGACGCACCGCATTCTGGACATCCTTGAACTGGGTGCCGTCCTTTTCCAGGGCACGTTGCAGCGTCCGCTTGCTGATGCTCAGCGCTGCAGCGATGGACTCCATGTCGCAAAGGCCCCGGCCCTGGCTCAAACGCTCGGTGATCAGCGCACGAATCCTGCCAACGATGGAGAAGCCAAACAGCAGATCCAGTTGCGCCTCGGCAAAACTGTCATGCAATACCGCCAGCGCTTCGTTCGCCATGCTCAAGGGACGCAACAGCTCCTGGCCATCAAACAGGATGCTGTCGTAGGCCGAACCAAAATGCAGATCACAGCCAAACAGGCGCCGATGTTCAGAGGTGTCTGGCGGTTGCGGATAGCTGAATTCCACACTCAGGGGTTGCGGTAATTTGCCATCCCCCAGCCAGCGGCAGAAGCCCAGCAAGGACGCCAGGCCTGCGTCGGCGTATTGGCGAGGCTTGATCGAGCCAGACTGTTGATGGTCAAGGGAGGCCAAACGAAAATGGCCTTGCTCAGGGACAAAAAAAAGGCTGAATCCGGTACCGATCAACGGGCTGAATCGCACCAGGCGTTCCAGTGCGCGCTTGAGATTGAGGCTGGACATCATGGTGTAGCCGACGATCTGAAAACTCCCCGGATGGAAATGCCCGTAGGCTTTCAAACCGATGTCCGGATCAGCGCTGGCTTGGGCACCCAGTTGCCACAAACGGTATATCACCCTGCGCTCGCACCACGCTCCCGGGGTGTTCGCGATCGCCATGTCCAGTCCGGCTTCACGGCACAGGCTGGCAGCATCCAGCCCTTGCGCCGAGAGCGTAGTGACCAGCACATTGGCATAGCCTGAGCTCATTCTGTACATGGCGTCCTCGTTGACCTGGGACCCGGACACCCTGTCCGGAGCCATGACTGATCTGGGTGAATTGAATAGTAAGTGCGTACCTGATCCGGGGTGTTGATCTGAGTATAGGTACTCACCGGTTGGCCGTACCTTCCATCCCCCATGCACCACAAAACCTGTAGCAGCTGCCGAGCCCGCGAGGCTGCGTTAGGTCCTGCGAGGACTTCGTCCTCGAACGCAGCCTCGCAGGCTCGACAGTTGCTACAGGTGATCACTGTGATTTCGCAGGTTCCAGGGTGGACTTGGCACCGTTGGACACCAGACAGTCACCTCCCAACACTTCCGCACAGCCCGGCAATCACGAACACTCCCTCATCTTGCAGCGCAAAACAAAAAAAAGAACGGAGTGTATGAAGTCGCTTGGTCGTATTGCGCAGATCACCACCGGTATGGGTGGGATTTGGGCAGCGCCCGGGCCGACTTTCCGGCCAGGACGGCGTTGATAAGCAGTCAAAGAACCGCGTTTGTTTTCGCAGCCGATAAGGCGCCGAAGTCCGGCGTTGCGGTTTTTTTCTGCCCGGATTACACCTCAGGGCAAGGAGTGACATGGACAACAACACGCAAACCTTTAATAGCTACTGGTCAGGCCAGGTGCCGTTCATTGCCTCCTTTGCAGTGCAACAATTGCGCCTATGGGTCAGCACCAATCCGTGGTTTACCGGCCAGGATTACAACGCCTGGTTCGAACTGCCCCGCGGCACCCTGGACGCCCTTCAATCCGAGTACCAGCAGCAATGGGGCGAACTCGGCCAGCAGCTGCTGAGCGGTCAGCCGTTCAGTTTTGAAGATCGACGTTTCGCCAGCGGAAACTGGAGCCAGCCGCTGTTTGGCTCACTGGCGGCCTTCTACCTGCTGAACGCCGGCTTTCTCCTGAAACTGCTCGACAGGTTGCCGATTGAAGAAAAGAAACCGCGCAAACGCCTGCTCTATCTGGTGGAGCAAGCCATCGCCGCGGGCGCCCCGAGCAACTTTCTGGCGAGTAATCCCGATGCGTTGCAACGTGTCGTCGATACCCAAGGCAGCAGTCTGCTGACGGGCTTGTTGCACCTGGCCAGTGACCTGCAGGAAGGCAAGATGCGCCAGTGCGACAGCGACGCTTTTGAAGTGGGCGTCGACCTGGCGAACACCCCCGGCGAAGTGGTGTTCGAGAACGCGCTGTTCCAGCTGATCCAGTACTACCCGCAGAGCGACACCCAACACCAGCGACCGGTATTCATCGTTCCGCCGTCGATCAACAAGTACTACATTCTCGACCTGCGCCCGGACAACTCGATGGTTCGCCATCTGTTGCAACAGGGGCATCCGGTGTTCCTGATGTCGTGGCGCAACTTCGATCAGGCACATGCCGCCACCACCTGGGATGACCTGATCGAAACCGGCATCATCACCGGGCTGAACGTGACCCGTGAAATCAGTGGCGAGGGTCGCCCGAACTGCGTTGGTTTTTGTATCGGCGGGACCCTGTTGAGTTCGGCACTGGCTGTCCTGGCAGCGCGCGGCGACCGGGAAATTGCCAGCGTCAGCCTGCTGACCACCTTCCTCGATTACCTCGACACCGGCCCGATCGACATCTTCGTCGACGAGCAACTGGTCGCCTACCGTGAACGCACCATCGGTGGCATCGACGGCCCCATCGGTCTGTTCAAGGGCGAGGACATGGGCAACACCTTCTCGCTGCTGCGCCCCAACGATTTGTGGTGGAACTACAACGTCGACAAGTACCTCAAGGGACAGAAACCCAACGCCCTCGACCTGCTGTTCTGGAACAACGACAGCACCAATCTCCCCGGTCCGATGTACTGCTGGTACCTGCGTCATACGTACCTGCAAAACGACCTGAAATCCGGTGAGCTGGATTGCTGCGGGGTCAAGCTGGACCTGCACGCCATCGAAGCGCCCGCCTACATACTCGCCACCCACGACGACCACATCGTTCCGTGGCGCAGTGCATACGCCAGCACCAAGTTGCTGGGCGGCACCACGCGTTTCGTCCTGAGCGCGTCGGGGCACATCGCCGGAGTCATTAACCCACCGGCCCGCGAAAAACGCCATTACTGGACCAATGACCGGGTCACTGAAGATCCGGAACTCTGGTTCAAGGACGCGCGGCAACAGGGCGGCAGTTGGTGGAATGACTGGTTTGTCTGGCTGGCCGAACACGCCGGCGAACGCCAGCCATCAACCACGCAAATCGGAAGTGCACACTACCCACCCCTGGAGCCGGCGCCGGGGCGGTACGTGAAGCAATAACCTCCACTTCCCGAGGGAACGGCGGCGAACACAAAATCCGCATCCAACACACACCCCTTGTAGGAGTGAGCATGCTCGCGATAGCGGAGTATCAATCGACATCATCGTTGCCTGACACACCGTCATCGCGAGCAGGCTTACTCCCACAGTTTGATCCGGGGACATCAGGGAGTTATGGGTTGCCTGCGCGAGCAAGCTTGGCTCCCACAGGTTAAGCAAGTACCGGGATGAACACCGCACTTCAAAACTGGATTGGCAATCAAGCCCCCCGTCCCAAGCCGCTCGCTCCTGATAGCTCAGGCGATTATCATGGCCATCATCCTCAATCCAGCCTTCGATGAGACTGTGCATGACCTTCGATTTTGATCAGGTGTTCGATCGCCACAACACTGGCAGTACCAAATGGAGCCGCTATCCGGCTGACGTGCTGCCGATGTGGGTGGCGGACATGGATTTCGCTGCGCCACCGGTCATCGTTCAGGCGCTGCAAAAACGTCTTGAGCACCCACTGCTCGGTTATAGCGTGTCCCAGGATGATCTGCGGGAGGCCATCGTTGCCGACTTATGGAACAAATATGCCTGGCGTGTTGATCCGCAGGCACTGATCTTTCTGCCGGGGGTCGAGTCGGGGTTCAACATGGCGCTGAATGCGCTGATCGAGCCGCAGCAGAATGTCGTGGTTCAGGTGCCGAATTACCCGCCGTTGCGCCATGCGCCTGGTCATTGGGGGCTGAACAAGGTCGAGCTTGAGTTCGTCGCCCAGGAAGACGGCACGTATTCCACTCCCCTCGATACGTTGCGCCAGTCGTTGCAAGGTGGCGGCGCCCTGCTCTTGAGCAATCCGCACAATCCACTGGGCAAGGCATTCCCTCGCGAAGAGCTGCTAGCGGTGGCGCAGATCTGCCTGGCGCAGGACGCGTGGATCATTTCCGACGAGATCCATGCCGAGCTGTGCTTCGACGGTCGTGTGCACATTCCCACGGCCTCCCTGAGCCCGGACATTGCCCGACGCACCATCACGTTGATGTCCGCCAGCAAGGCTTACAACATTGCCGGGCTGAAGACGTCGTTCATGATCATCGAGGACCCGGTATTGCGCGCGCGGGTTAACCATGCTCGTTGCGGCATGGTCGACAGCGTCAACCCGCTGGGCATGGAAGCGACACGTGTGGCCTACAGCGAAGCCGCGCCGTGGTTGGCGGAGCTCAAGACGTATCTGCAAGCCAATCGCGATTACCTGGTCGACGCCGTTCGTACCCGGTTGCCGGGCATTACCATGAATATGCCGCAAAGCACGTATCTGGCGTGGCTCGACTGTTCGGCCCTGGGCCTGGACAATCCGCAGCAGTTTTTCCTGGAACAGGCAAAAGTCGGTTTGAGCGCGGGCCTGGACTTCGGTGATCAACACCAACAGTTCGTACGCCTCAACTTCGGCTGCCCGCGTTCATTGCTTGAAGAAGGAATTGCGCGGATGGAGCGCAGTCTGCGCCACCTGAAGGCCTGACAACGCCAATACAATCCCCTGTAGCGGCGGGGAAATCCTGTGGCGAGGGGATTTATCCCCGTTGGGTCGCGCAGCGGCCCCAAAATCTTTACGACTGCTGCGCAGCCGAACGGGGCGGTGCGACGTTTCGCTAAATCCCCTCGCCACAGGCCGCCAGCTGCTACAGGGGGCGGAGTAGTCGGTAAGCAAACCACAGGGTTATTGGGTACTATGTCGCCCCTCTTTTGCAGCCCCGTTCTGCGCCCTGCCGAATAAGCCGATTCCATGCCCTTTGAACTCAGCGTTGACCTCACTACCCTGGCCATTCTGGCCTTCGTTGCCTTTATAGCCGGATTCATCGACGCCATTGCCGGTGGCGGTGGTCTGTTGACGACGCCTGCGTTGCTGACCGCCGGCCTGCCCCCGCATCTGGTGTTGGGCACCAACAAACTCAGTTCGACCTTCGGCTCCGCCACCGCCAGTTTCACCTTCTATCGGCGCAAGCTGTTTCATCCGAGGCAGTGGGTGCACGCCATTGTCGGCACCCTGATCGGCGGGTTGACCGGCGCGGTGGTTGCGCACTACCTCCCGGCAGAATGGCTGAACAAAATGCTCCCGGTGATCGTTTTCGCCTGCGGTCTGTACCTGTTGTTCGGCGGCACGCCGAAGGCACCCCTGGACAGCGACGCACCGATCAAGAAAAAGTGGCAGTCGACCCAAGGCTTCACCCTCGGTTTCTACGACGGCATTGCCGGCCCTGGCACGGGCGCGTTCTGGACTGTCAGCAGCATGCTCATGTACCCCATCGACCTGGTGAAGGCCAGCGGCGTGGCGCGCAGCATGAACTTCGTCAGCAACATCGCGGCGCTGTCGGTGTTCGTGTTTTCGGGGCAGGTGGACTGGATCATCGGCCTGAGCATGGGCCTGTCAGTGATGGTCGGTGCTTTCTTCGGGGCTCGCACCGCCATCAGCGGCGGCGCGAAGTTCATTCGCCCGGTGTTCATCACCGTGGTGCTGGGCTTGACCGTGCGGTTAGCCTGGCAACACTGGTTCAGCGTGGCCTAAGCGCCGCGCCACGTAGACGTCAATCAGGTAACGGGCAATCGAGCGTGACGCCGGTAACGGCGGCAAGTCGTGAACGTTGAACCACTGGGCGTCTTCGATCTCGTCTTCTTGACACACGATTTCGCCACCGGCGTACTCGGCGTGAAACCCCAGCATCATGGAATGCGGAAACGGCCAGCACTGGCTGCCGAGGTACTGAATGTTCCTGACCTCGATCTGCACCTCTTCGCGCACCTCGCGGATCAGGCAATCCTCGGCTGATTCGCCCGGCTCGGCAAACCCCGCCAGCGTGCTGTACACCCCCGTAACGAAACGCGGGGAGCGCGCCAGGAGGATTTCATCGCCTCGAGTGATCAGCACGATCATGCTCGGCGAAATCCGCGGGTAGCTGCGCAGGTTGCAGGGCGCGCAAAACATCGCTCGCTCACGGGGAACTTGCACCATCGCCTGACCGCAGTTGCCGCAGAAGCGATGCTCGCGCGCCCAAGTGCCAATTTGCGCGGCATAACCCAGCACCTTGTACAGCGTGTGGTCGCCCTCAAGCATGAACGCCCGCAAGCCTTTCCAGTTGCAGCCCGGCACTTCGCTGTGGCTGTGCAGTTCCAGCAGGTAAACAGGCTCGCCATCCAGATGACCGATGCCATGCTCGGCCAGAATCGAAAGGTCCTGGCGCTTGAGCCACTCCCGCGGGAACAACGCGCCATTGTCATCGAACAGAAAGCCCTCAGGGCTGCGCACAACGCACCAGCCGCCGGGTTGATCGGTATCCAGTACTGCAGTGGTCCAGCGTGAAGTCATGTTTTATCAATCCAGAAATTCGGGTTTCTGTTTGCTCATATGGGCGGCCATGGCCACGCGCAAGTCAGTGGATTGCAGCATGGCGGCGTTCCAGGTGGCGACGTATTCGAGGCCGTCGTCGATGCGATGATCGCGCATGTAACTGATCATCTCCTTGGTGCCGGTGATGGCGATCGGCGACTTGCTGGCGATCTCGCGGGCAATGCCCATCACGCCGTCCAGCAGGCTGTCCTTGTCGCTGTAGACGCGGTTCACCAGGCCCATGCCGCGTGCTTCCTCGGCGCCAAACGAGCGACCAGTGTAAGCCAGTTCACGCAGCATGCCGTCACCGATGATGCGCGGCAAGCGTTGCAGGGTACCGACGTCGGCGGCCATGCCAATGTCGATTTCCTTGATCGAAAATTGTGCGTCTTCGGCAGCGTAACGCATGTCGCACGCTGAAATCAGGTCGATGGCACCGCCCAGGCAATAGCCCTGAATCGCCGCGAGCACCGGTTTGCGGCAATTGTCGACGGCATTGAACGACGCTTGCAGGGCGAGGATCTTGCGCCGCAACAGACGCGCATTGCGCCCAACGTCCTTGCCCAATTCATTGGCCACGCCGGCCAGCATCATCAGGTCGATACCCGAGGAGAAATGTTTGCCGTTGCCGCTGATCACCACCGCGCGCACTTCATCGGTGTCATCAATCCATTGAAAGATCTCGATGATTTCGGTCCAGAACGCCGCATTCATCGAGTTGATCTTTTCTGGCCGATTGATCTGCACATGGGCGACTTTATCAACCAGTTCGACGGTGAACGCGGTGTACTGAGACATGGCAGTGATCCTTTACCCAAAAAATTGAGGCCGGAACTATACCAAGGCCGCCTGCCGGGCAGTAAGGCAGTGGTTCGGCCAAATGCGGGACTCGGGTGATCGCACCACAACAGTGCAAACAAACTGTCACACATCGCCCATTATTGTGACTCGCCAGTCACTTTATGAGGCAGTACGAAAAATAAACCTGCCCTTCGTCGGTGCAATCTCCCTGCGAAGGGCTTCGTTCGTTACCCTCTAAATACGATTGTCGAACAATTTACCCAGCTGGGCTGGCCCGCTCTAGGTTCTGGCCTAGACTCAGTTTCGCTGGTCGAAACCGGTCGGTCACGGTTGGGGAAAATAGAAGAAACTTTTGTGACACGCGGCAGGTCAGCTTAAAGACGGGAGCGTTGCGACTGGTTCGATCCTTGCAATACCTCCTCCAGCCATTCTGCTTTAACGCATTGGCAGCGTTTGCTCACCAATGCGTAGCGCGTTTGCGCCCGGCCACATGGACAGGCCACCGAACACCGTTGGTGCCAGACCTAGAATTAGATCAACAACACGGGAGATTCATATGATCAGTGCGGCTTTAGATATTCAGGGAGAACGTGCTCATCAGCAGGTCGGCGATACGAGCGCCGTGAGTGCACCCGCTGCGCAATCGGTCATTGTGCCCAGCGCCCGACCGCTGACACCGGTCACCAGTCAGAATCCGAACAAGAAACGCGTGCTGTTCGTCACCTCGGAAATCGCCGACCTGGTGAAAACCGGTGGTTTGGGTGACGTGTCTGCCGCCCTGCCCCGCGCCATGGCGCATTTGCATGATGTGCGAGTGTTGATCCCTGGTTATCCGCAGGTGCTGAACAGTGAAAACCCGATTCACATCATTGGCGAACTGGGCGGCCACGCTGCCCTGCCGCCCTGCAAGATCGGGCGCATGGACATGCCCGACGGTCTGGTCATCTACGTCTTGATTTGCCCCGAGCTCTACGAGCGCGAGGGTTCGCCTTACGGCGCCAACAACGGTCGCGACTGGCCGGACAACCACATTCGTTTCGCCCGCCTAGGCCTGGCCGCTGCCGATATCGCCGCCAACCTCGCGCAAATCCACTGGTGCCCGGACCTGGTCCACGCCCATGACTGGCCTGCCGGCCTGGCGCCTGCTTATATGCACTGGCGCGGACAGCGGACCCCCACGTTGTTCACCATTCACAACCTCGCGTATCAGGGCGTGACCAGTCTGGGCTCTTGCCCTGAGCTGGGCATTCCCAACCACGCCTTGCAGCAGGAAGGCATGGAGTTCTACGGCAAGATGTCGTTCCTCAAGGCCGGCATGGCTTACTCCAGCCACATCACTACCGTCAGCGCGACCTACGCCCAGGAAATCACCACACCGGACTTCGGCTGTGGTCTCGACGGTTTTCTCGCCGCCAAGACCCAGCAAGGCCTGCTCAGTGGTATTCCCAACGGTATCGACGAAAGCTGGGACGCCGCCACCGACCCGCACCTGTTCTGCCCTTTCAGCATTGGCGATTGGGAAGGCAAGGCGGTCAACGCGGCCCATGTCCGCGAACTGTTCGGCCTGCACGACTCTGAAGGCCCGCTGTTTGCCGTGGTCTCGCGTCTGGTCTACCAGAAAGGCCTGGACCTGACAGAAGCGGTGTCCGAATACATCGTCAAATCCGGCGGTCAAATTGCGATTATCGGTCGCGGCGAGCCGGAAGAAGAGCAAGCCATGCGTGAACTCGCACTGCGCTTCCCGGGCCAGATCGGCGTGCGTATCGGTTTCAATGAAACCGACGCCCGGCGCATGTTCGCCGGCAGCGACTTCCTGCTGATGCCTTCACGTTATGAGCCTTGCGGACTGAGTCAGATGTACGCCCAGCGTTTCGGCTCGTTGCCGGTGGCACGCAATACCGGCGGCCTGGCCGACACCATTGAAAACGGTGTAACCGGTTTCCTCTTCGACGAATCAACGGCCGAGAGTTATCAGGAAGCCCTGAGCCGCGCGTTCAAAGTCTTTGCCTACCCCGATCTGCTCAACGCCATGCGTTGCCGTGCCATGGCCGCACCGTTCAACTGGTGCAAGGCGGTCGAACCCTACGCCGAACTTTACGAACAGCTAGTCGCCAAGGCGCTAGGAAAGTCGCACAAACAGTAAGAGGTTTTCATAGATGCCGTTACGGACCCTTGAAACCTGGCCCCACGGCGCAATTATGCTGGACGCAGAGCACACGCGCTTTGCCTTGTGGGCGCCAGACGCACGTGAAGTCAGTGTCGAACTGGAAGATGGACAATCCTTGCCGCTACTGCCTCAGGCCAATGGCTGGTTCGTGATCGAAATGCGTTGCCCCGCCGGCACGCGCTACCGCTACAACATTGATGGTGAACTGCAAGTGCCTGACCCGGCTTCCCGGGCCCAGGCCGGCGACCTCCACGAGCACAGCGTGGTGGTCGACCCCCTCGCCTACCCATGGCAACACACCGCCTGGCAGGGGCGCCCCTGGAACGAGGCGGTCATATACGAATTGCACGTGGGTGCGCTTGGCGGCTTCAGTGGCGTCGAACAGCACCTGGCGCGTCTCGTCGAGTTGGGCATCACCGCCATCGAACTGATGCCCCTGGCGCAATTTCCCGGCGACCGCAATTGGGGTTACGACGGGGTCCTGCCTTATGCGCCCCAGTCCTCCTATGGCACGCCGGAACAACTCAAACACCTGATCGATACCGCCCACAGTCACGGCCTGGCGGTGATTCTCGACGTCGTCTACAACCACTTCGGCCCGGACGGCAATTACCTGCATCGCTACGCCAAGGGTTTCTTCAACGAAGACAAGCACACCCCCTGGGGCGCGGCCATCGACTTCCAGCGACGCGAAGTGCGCGACTTCTTCATCGACAATGCGCTGATGTGGTTGATGGAGTACCGCTTCGATGGTTTACGCTTCGACGCGGTACACGCCATCGAAAGCCCCGATTTCCTGCAGGAACTGGCAGAGCGCATCCGCCAGCAGACAGATCCGGCTCGGCATGTGTGGCTGACGGTCGAGAACGAGCACAACCAGGCCAGCCTGCTGCAGGAAGGCTTCGACGCGCAGTGGAACGACGACGGCCATAACGCCTTGCACGTGCTGCTGACCGGTGAGACCGACGCCTATTACGCCGAGTTCGCCGACGACCCCACGGAAAAACTGGCGCGTTGCCTGAGCCAGGGTTTCGTGTTTCAGGGCCACACCAATCGCGACGGTGAAGCGCGCGGCGAGCCCAGCGGGCATTTGCCGACCAGTGCGTTCGTGTTGTTTTTGCAAAACCATGACCAGATCGGCAATCGCGCCTTTGGCGAGCGGCTGCACCAGCTGACCCATCCCGACGCGTTAAAAGCGGCGACGGTATTGTTGCTGTTGTCACCGATGATCCCGTTGATGTTCATGGGCGACGAGGTGGCCGCCGAGGAGCCATTCCTGTTCTTCACCAGCCACCACGGTGAACTGGCAGAGCTGGTGCGCGAAGGCCGCCGCAACGAGTTTTCCGCGTTCGACGCCTTTGCCGACCCGGAAAAACGTGAACGGATTCCCGACCCGAACGCACAGCAGACCTTCGAAGCCTCCCGCCCGAACCTGACGGCAAATCGGCAATCCGCCATCTACGAGCTGTATCGACAGCTGTTGAAGATTCGCCATCAGCACATCATGGCCCACCTCGCGGGTGCCCATCCGCTGGGTGCCGATGTGCTGGCGAAAGGCGCGGTGTCGGCGCGCTGGCAACTGGGGGACGGCAGTGAGCTGCGCATTGACCTGAACCTCAGCGACAAGCCGGTGGTCCACACTCAACAGGCCGGTGGCAGGCTGTTGTTCGAACACCCTGCGCAATCCGCCAGCCTGTTGGACAAGGGCCAACTCGCCCCGTATTGCGCGCTAGTCAATCTCAAGGCCGCAGCCCCTTTGCTACCCCCGGATGGAGAGCGCCAATGAGTGATGCGCAACTTGAAATACTGGCCAGCCGCGCCGGCCTGGCGGTCGACTGGATCGACGCTAACGGCCGCCCGCAGAAAGTCGCCCCCTCGGTATTACGCAATGTCCTGACCGGCCTCGGCCACCCGGCGGGCAGCGCACAGGAAATCGATGAAAGCCTGCATCAGTTGCAGGAAGTGCAACTGACCCGCCACCTGCCACCGATGCTCACCGTGGATTTCGGTGCCGCCCTCGACCTGGCGCATTACTTCGAGCCAGAGACACCCTGTGAAATCCACCTCGAAGACGGATCGCGGCTTCATCTGAAACTCGACGCAAAAGCGATGTTGCCCGGCCTGGTGCCCGTGGGTTACCAGCACGTCAGCATCGATGGACAACAATTCACCCTGGCCGTGGCGCCCGCTCGTTGCTATAGCGTCGGCGACGCCGTGGACAGCCCGATTCCACGGGCCTGGGGGCTGAGCGTGCAGCTCTATTCCCTGCGCCGCCCGGGCGATGGTGGTTTCGGCGATACCCAGGCGCTGGAAGATCTGGCCCGTGTCGCCGGAGAACGAGGCGCCGAGGCGCTGGCGATCAGCCCGCTGCATGCCATGTTCAGTAGCGACACCCAGCGCTACAGCCCGTATTCGCCGTCCAGCCGTTTGTTTCTTAACAGCCTGTATGCGGCGCCCGGCGCCATTCTCGGCGAACGTGCGATGCGTACCGCCATTGATTCCACCGGCCTCGCAGCCGAGCTCAAGCACCTGGAAGAACTGCCGCTGATCGACTGGCCGGTTGCTGCCGAGGTCAAGCACCGTCTGCTGCAGGCGTTGTATGAAGGCTTCGTCCAGGGCGAACACCCGCTGCATGCCGACTTCAGCAGCTTCCGGCATGCCGGCGGTGAGGCGCTGGAAAATCATTGTCGCTTCGAAGCCATTCAAGAGGCTCGCGCCGCCAAGGGCGAACAGCTCGACTGGCGCGAGTGGCCCGAGCAATGGCGTGATCCGCGCAGCGCCGCACTTGCCGATTTCGCCGAAGAAAACGCGGGACGCATCGGTTTCTTCGCCTTCTGCCAGTGGCTGATCAGCCGATGCCTGGAGCGTGCCCAGACCGCCGCCCGCAGCAGCGGCATGAGCATTGGCCTGATCGCCGATCTGGCGGTCGGTGCCGACGGTGGCGGCAGTCAGGCCTGGAGTCGCCAGGATGAACTGCTCGCGTCCCTGACCGTGGGTGCGCCGCCGGACATTCTTAATCGCAGTGGCCAGGGCTGGGGGATTTCCGCCTTCTCGCCTGAGGGGCTGGTGCGCAACGGCTTTCGCGCGTTCATCGAAATGCTCCGCGCCAATTTCGCCCACGCGGGCGGGTTGCGCATCGATCACGTCATGGGCCTGCAGCGACTGTGGGTGATCCCCAATGGAGCCTCGCCCGCCGATGGCGCCTACCTTTATTACCCGGTGGACGACCTGCTGCGATTGCTCACACTCGAATCCCACCGTCACCAGGCCATCGTTCTTGGCGAGGACCTCGGCACGGTGCCGGACGGGCTTCAGGAAAAACTCATCGCGCGCTCGATCCTCGGCATGCGGGTGTTGTTGTTCGAGCAAGACAACGCACACTTCAAATCGATCCTGGACTGGCCGGACAACGCCCTGGCGACCACCAGCACCCATGATCTGCCGACGCTCAATGGCTGGTGGCATGGGCGGGACATCGACTGGAACGCCCGCCTCGGCCTGACCGACGCCAACGGTGAAATCGAATGGCGCCAGCACCGTGAACGCGAGCGCGAGGGCTTGCGTCGCGTGTTCCAGGAGGACCCGCAGAACTTCCGAGAAGAGTCCCATGAAACCGATCAGGTGCTCGACGCCAGCGTGCGTTTCCTCGGGCATACCCGTGCACCGTTAGTGTTGTTGCCGCTGGAAGATGCCCTGGGCATCGAACAGCAGGCCAACCTGCCCGGCACCACCAACACTCACCCCAACTGGTGCCGGCGCTTTCCTGGCGACAGCGAAACGCTACTGGATGATCCAGACGCCGCCCGGCGCCTGGAATTGCTCGCCTGTGCGCGACTTCAAGCAGGTGAACGTGACCAATGACTCAACGATCAATCCAACCGCTGCGCTCGACGCTGCGACTGCAATTTCATAAAGGCTTCACCCTGGATCAAGCGGTGCCCCTGGTGCCGTACTTAGCCCGACTGGGCATCAGCCACGTCTACGCCTCGCCATTGCTGGCGGCGCGTGCCGGCTCCATGCACGGATATGACGTGGTCGATCCGACGGCGGTCAATCCGGAACTGGGCGGCGAACCCGCATTACGCCGGCTGGTGGCGGCCTTGCGTGAACAGAACATGGGGCTGATCCTCGACATCGTCTCCAACCACATGGCCGTTGGCGGGAGCGATAATCCCTGGTGGCTGGACTTGCTGGAATGGGGACGACTCAGCCCTTATGGCGAATTTTTCGACATCCAGTGGCATTCCCCTGACCCGTTGATGGAGGGCCAGTTGCTGCTGCCTTTCCTCGGCAGCGACTACGGTGTCGCGTTGCAGGACGGCACCCTGCCCTTGCGCTTCGATGCGCAGCGCGGTTCGTTCCATGTCGAGCATTACGACCACCACTTCCCGATCTGCCCGTCCAGTTATGGCGAATTGCTCAAGACCGATGACGACTCGCTCAAATCGTTGGCCGACCGTTTCAGCACGCTGAGCTATCAGACGGACGCCCACAGCCTGGCTCAGCCTTTAAAGGCAGAGCTGCGCGAGCTGGCAAGCGATCCGGCTGTCCTCCAGTGCATTGAACAGAACCTCAAAGCCTACGACTCGCTCACACCGGAAGGTTTCCAGCGCTTGCACCAACTGCTGGAGCGCCAGAGTTATCGCCTCGCCAGCTGGCGCACCGCAGGGGACGACATCAACTGGCGGCGGTTTTTCGATGTCAACGAACTCGGTGGCTTGCGTGTCGAGCGTCCGGCGGTGTTCGAGGAAACCCACGCGAAAATATTCGAGTTGGTGGCCGAGGGCCTGATCGACGGACTGCGCATCGATCACATCGACGGACTCGCCGATCCTCGGGGCTATTGCCGCAAACTGCGTCGTCGTGTCGATAGCCTGTCGCCAGACCGGCACCTGCCGATCTACGTCGAGAAAATCCTCGGTGAAGGGGAAACCCTGCACCGTGACTGGTCGGTGGATGGCACCACCGGCTATGAATTCATGAATCAGTTGTCGCTGCTGCAACACGATCCCGCTGGCGCTCAGACCTTGGGTGATCTGTGGAGCCGCTACAGCGAACGCCCCGCCGACTTCGGTCAGGAAGCGAAACTTGCACGTGCGCAGATCCTCAACGGCTCGTTGGCCGGCGACTTCGAAAGCGTCGCCCAGGCCTTGCTGCAAGTGGCCCGGGACGACCTGATGACCCGCGACCTGACCCTCGGGGCGATTCGTCGAGCGTTGCAGGAATTGATCGTGCACTTCCCGGTGTACCGCACCTACATCAGCCCCCGTGGACGCTCCAGCGAAGACGATGTGTTTTTCCAGCAGGCCATGGACGGTGCGAGACAAACCCTCGGCGAAGCGGATTGGCCAGTGCTCGATTGCCTGGCCGGTTGGTTGGGTGGCAAGCCGTGGCGTGAACGTCCGATCGGTCGCTCGCGCAAGATCCTCAAGCATGCCTGTGTGCGTTTCCAGCAACTGACCTCGCCCGCCGCCGCCAAGGCTGTGGAAGACACCGCGTTCTACCGCTCGGCCGTCTTGCTGTCGCGTAACGATGTGGGGTTCAGCACCGAACAGTTCAGCGCACCGATCGCTGACTTCCACCAGGTCTGCGGCGATCGCCTCGAAGCCTTCCCGGACAACTTGCTGGCCACCGCCACCCACGATCACAAACGCGGTGAAGACACCCGCGCGCGCCTGGCCGTGCTCAGTGAGCGCAGCGCCTGGTACGCCGAACAGGTACCACTCTGGCAGGCCCTCGCCCGCCCGTTGCGCAACGACGATCAGATGCCTTCCACCGGCGACGAACTGATCCTCTATCAAGCCATCCTCGGCAGCTGGCCGCTGGACCTGCGCAGCGACGATGGTCCGGCCCTTGAGGATTACGCCAAACGCCTGTGGCAGTGGCAACAGAAGGCGTTGCGTGAAGCCAAGTTGCAAAGCAGCTGGAGTGCGCCCAACGACGCGTATGAAAGCGCGACCCAGGCATTCATCGAACGCCTGCTGTTAAGTCCTGACGGTGAGCTGCTGCGTTCTGCCCTTGGAAAAGCGGTTCAGACCATTGCTGCGCCCGGAGCACTCAACAGCTTGGCGCAAACCTTGCTGCGCATGACCGTGCCGGGCGTGCCGGACCTGTATCAGGGCAACGACTATTGGGACTTCACCTTGGTGGACCCGGACAACCGTCGTCCCGTGGACTACCTCAGCCGGCAACAGTCGCTGGAACAACCGCTGGACCTGACTGACCTGCTGGCGAACTGGCGGGACGGGCGGGTCAAGCAAGCGCTGATCACGAACACGCTTAACCTGCGGGCCGAGCATGCCGAACTGTTTGCCCGGGGCACTTATCAGGCGCTCGAAGTGGTCGGGAGCGAGGCGCACCGGGTACTCGCATTCGTTCGCGAACTGGCGGGTAAACGAGCCATCGTGATCGTACCGATTCGCTGCGCGCCATTGCTGAAAAACGGTGCCGAACCGCGCATCGATGCGCCGCAGTGGGGCGACACGCGGGTCAAGTTACCGTTCGAGTCATCCGACGAACATCTGAAGGGACTTTTTTCCAGCACCGCAGTCACAAAAAACAGGGAGCTGAACATCAGCGCCGCGCTGGGGGATTTCCCGGTCAATCTCTTTATCCAATTTTCTACCCAAGCTTGAGTTCAGTTCAGGAGCATAGCGATGAGTACCGACGATAAACGCGTTCGAGAATTTGCCTATCAGATCTGGGAGTCGGAAGGAAAACCCGAGGGCCAGGAATCCCGTCACTGGGAGATGGCTCGCAAGCTCGCCGAGGCGGAAGCCCTGGCCCCGAGCAAATCGCCAAAAGCAGCCGGTAGCAAGGGTGCCGTCAGCAAGACAGCTAAACCCAATGGCAAGCTAGACGAAAAGCTCGACATCAAGCCTGCGGCGAAGCCCAAGGCAGCAGCCAAGGCAAAACCAGCGGCGGCGTCTTCGGTGATTCCGCCAGGCGAAAAAGCCGTCGAGAAAAAGCCGAAAACCACGAAAAAGCCAGCGGTCTGAAGCCCGAGATCTTTGACCTGACTGAACCTGTGGCGAGTTCGCTCGCCACACAGGGTTCGCTTGCCCTGAGAAAAACATCGCTAACACCGCATTCCTCTGCGCGAGCAATCCCCTCGCCACAAGGCCCATCTCCATAAGGTCCACGATCCATCCCCATTTTGCAGGAGCAAATATGACCAGTCCGAAAAAACCCGCGACAGAACCTCATGCCGAGGCCTCGCGAATCCGTGAAGGCCTGCCCTTCCCGCTCGGTGCGACCTGGGATGGCCTGGGGGTCAACTTTGCCTTGTTTTCAGCGAACGCCACCAAGGTCGAACTGTGCATTTTCGATGACTCCGGTGAAGTCGAACTCGAGCGTATCGAGTTGCCCGAGTACACCGACGAGATCTACCACGGCTACTTGCCCGACGCCCACCCAGGGTTGATTTACGGCTACCGCGTGTACGGTCCGTACGACCCGGCCAACGGTCATCGTTTCAACCACAACAAACTGTTGATCGACCCGTACGCCAAGCAACTGGTCGGCCAGTTGAAATGGTCCGAAGCCTTGTTCGGTTACACCATTGGCCACCCCGACGCCGACCTCAGCTTCGACGAGCGCGACAGCGCGCCGTTTGTGCCCAAGTGCAAAGTCATCGACCCGGCTCACACCTGGGGCCACGACCACCGGGTCAGCGTGCCGTGGGACAAGACCATCATTTATGAGACCCACGTACGCGGCATCAGCATGCGTCACCCCTCCGTCCCCGAAAACGTACGCGGTACATTTGCCGGGTTGATGGTTGATGACGTGCTTGAACACATCCGCAAACTGGGCGTGTCGTCCGTCGAGTTGCTGCCGATCCATGCGTTCGTCAACGACCAGCATTTGCTGCACAAAGGCATGACCAACTACTGGGGCTACAACAGCATCGCGTTTTTCGCCCCGGACCCGCGTTACCTGGCCAGTGGCAAGATCGCCGAATTCAAGGAAATGGTTGCGCACCTGCATGAAGCGAACCTGGAAGTTATTCTGGACGTGGTCTACAACCACACCGCCGAGGGCAATGAACAGGGCCCGACCCTGTCCATGCGGGGTATCGACAACGCTTCGTACTACCGCTTGATGCCAGATGACAAACGCTACTACATCAACGATTCCGGCACCGGCAACACCCTCGACCTGAGCCACCCCTGCGTCCTGCAAATGGTCACCGACTCCCTGCGTTACTGGGCCACGGAAATGCACGTGGACGGCTTCCGCTTTGACCTCGCGACGATTCTGGGGCGTTACCACGACGGTTTCGACGAGCGCCACAGCTTCCTGGTGGCCTGCCGACAGGACCCGGTGCTGCGTCAGGTGAAAATGATCGCCGAGCCTTGGGATTGCGGTCCCGGGGGGTATCAGGTTGGTGGCTTTCCGCCGGGCTGGGTTGAATGGAACGACAAATTCCGCGACACCGTGCGTGCCTTCTGGAAAGGCGACGACGGTCAGTTGGCTGATTTCGCCAGCCGCATGACAGCCTCCGGCGAGATGTTCAACCAACGGGGTCGACGCCCGTATGCGTCGGTGAACTTCATCACCGCCCACGACGGTTTTACGCTCAATGACCTGGTGTCGTACAACGACAAGCACAACGAAGCCAACGACGAGAACAATCAGGACGGCAGCAACAACAACCTGTCCTGGAACCACGGCGTCGAAGGCCCGACCGACGATCCGGAAATCAACGAGCTGCGTCAGCGGCAGATGCGCAACTTCTTCGCCACGCTGCTGCTGTCCCAGGGCACGCCGATGCTGGTCGCCGGCGATGAATTCGCCCGCACCCAGGACGGTAATAACAATGCCTACTGCCAGGACAGCGAAATCGGTTGGGTCAACTGGGACCTCAGCGAAGACGGCAAGGCGTTGCTCAAATTCGTCAAACGCCTGATCAAGCTGCGCCTGGCCTATCCGATCCTGCGTCGTGGACGCTTCCTGGTGGGTAATTACAACGAGGACATTGGCGTCAAGGACGTGACCTGGCTCGCGCCCGATGGCAATGAAATGACCATCGAGCAATGGGAAGAAGCCCACGGTCGCTGCCTTGGCATGCTGCTCGACGGCCGCGCTCAGGAAACCGGGATTCGCCGCAAGGGTGCGGACGCGACGCTTTTGCTGGTGGTCAACGCGCACCACGACGTGGTCAATTTCACCTTACCGGAAGTGCCGGATGGCGGTTTCTGGACCTGCATGATCGACACCAACCAACCCTCGATCCGAGGTCAGGAGCGCTTCGAGTTCGGCCATGAGTATTCAGTCACCGGCCGCTCGTTGTTGCTGTTCGAACTGCAGCGTGAGGAAGAAGAGTGAAATGGACCTCAAGACGTTTCTTGATCGGCAGGCAACGGATCATGCCAACGCGCAAGCACTAGGACAGTGCCTGCGCGAGCTGGTTGAAGCCGGGCTTGATCAGCTGCCATTACCCGGGAGCGGCCAGACGCTGAAGCGATTCCAGCGTCTGGCCGAGGTCGGCGGGCATGATTTGGGGTTGTGCAAGTTGTACGAGGGGCACACCGACGCACTGGCGATCCTGGCGCAACTCGGTGCATCTGCCCCGCCTTCCAGCACTTGGGGCATGTGGGCGGCCGAACCGCCCAACGCACGGGTAAGTGTGGCGGTACAAGGTTCATCAGTAGTGCTCAGCGGGCGCAAAGCCTGGTGTTCGGGCGCGGGGGTGTTGAGCCACGCGCTGCTGACCGCCTGGGATGAGCAGGATCGCCAGCAATTGGTCGCGGTCGCGCTGGATCAACCGGGCGTGACGGTCACGGATCAAGGCTGGCAGGCGGTGGGTATGGCGGCGACCGGGAGTGTCGAGGTGCTGTTCGATGGCGCGCAGGCGCAAGCCATCGGCAACCCCGGGGACTACCTGCAACGCCCCGGTTTCTGGCAAGGCGGCATAGGTATCGCTGCTTGCTGGTATGGCGCCGCTTGCAGCCTCGCAGAGCGCCTGCGCACCCATTGCGCCCACCGCGAAGAACCCCATGCCCTCGCCCACCTGGGTGCCGTCGACAGCGCGTTGTACAGCGCGGCCTCAGTGTTGCGACTCTGCGCATCGACCATCGACGCCGCTCCCCACGACAATGCCGAGCTGTTGGCCCGGCGCGCTCGCGCCGTCGTGGAAAACGCCGCCGAACAGGTCATCCATCACGTGGGCCGTGCTTTGGGTGCCGCCCCGTACTGCAAGGACCCTCAATTTGCCCGCCTCATTGCCGATCTGCCGGTGTTCCTGCGGCAAAGCCATGCCGAGCGCGATCTGGCGGCGCTGGGGCAAACAATCATCCAAGGGACCTGGACGTTATGAAGACCAATCCAATCGTCGGCCAGGGCACGCCGCTGCACCTGTGGCAGACCTCTCGCCATCTCGCACAACTGGCCAGCGTCGATATTCTTGAACTGGTCCCTGAAGGCGCTCGGGCAGTCATCATTGCGCCGCACCCGGACGACGAAATACTCGGCTGTGGCGGCTTTCTGCAACTGCTGGCGCAGGCGGGTCGGGCGTTGCAACTGATCTCGGTGACTGACGGCAGTGCCAGCCATCCAGGTTCCGAGCGCTGGCCGGTGGAACGGCTCAGCACGGTGCGCCCGCAGGAATCCGTCGAAGCACTGCGCCGACTGGGTCTGCCATTGCACAGTTTGAGATGGCTGCGCGGCGGGTTTGCCGACAGCCAGGTGGCGGCACGGGAGACGGAACTGGTCAAGTTCATCGAGCGCCATCTGCGTGCCAACGATGTGGTGTTTACCACGTGGCGCGAGGATGGCCATTGCGACCACGAAGCCGTAGGCCGCGCCAGTGCCGAGGCAGCGCAACGGGTCGGGGCTACGCTGTACGAACTGCCGGTGTGGACCTGGCATTGGGCGACGCCCGAAGACAGCGGCGTGCCGTGGCATCGGGCGCGAAAGATCCTGCTGGACCCACCTCTGGTAGCGCGCAAACGTCACGCCATTCATGCATTCGCCAGCCAGCTGGAAGGTGATCCCCAGGTCGGCTTGCCGCCGGTACTGGCGCCGTTTGTACTGGACCGGTTGCTGCAACCTTTTGAAGTGGTGTTTTTATGAGCGTAGAGGATCGCTATTTCGACGGGCTGTTTGCCGGCAACGATGACCCCTGGGCGTTCCGCGACCGCTGGTATGAACAACGCAAACGCGCAATCACCCTGGCGGCATTACCCCGCCCCCGGTACCGCGCCATTTTCGAGCCAGGCTGTGCCAACGGTGAATTGAGCGCCAACCTGGCAACACGCTGCGACCGCCTGTTGTGTTGCGACACGGCCAGCGCGGCGGTCAAGCTGGCGCGGACTCGCCTGAGTCTGTTTGACCACGCCGAAGTCCGTCAGGGGCGCCTGCCCAATGACTGGCCGGAAGAACAGTTCGACCTGATCGTGCTGAGCGAGGTGGGCTATTACCTCGACGCCGAAGACCTCAAGCACCTGATCGAAAAGGCCGGGCGGTCCCTGACTGCCGATGGCCAGCTCCTCGCCTGCCATTGGCGTCCGCCCATCGATGGCTGCCCGTTGAACGCGCGGCAGGTGCATGACTTGCTGCACGAACAGTTGCATCTGCCGCGACTGGTGCTGCATCAGGAGGCGGATTTTCTGCTGGAAATCTGGAGCCGCGAACCCCGTTCCGTGGCGGCGCTGGAGGGACTGCGTTGATCGATCGGACGGACAGCGCGAAATAAAACGTACCGGATAGAACATCGGGGCGACGAATAGCCAGACATGAGCAATACTCTTCCCGCGGCAATCCAGGGTACGGAGCGCCGACATTGTTCATACACCTACAACAAGGATGTCATTGCGATGAAATCTGCCTCCACCAGCGAAAACAGTCCGCCTGCACAGATCTGGAACAGCGCCCCGCAACTGGACAACATTCCCGTCATCAATACCGAAACCCTCGTCCCACCGGGCGCGCGGGCAGTGGTCATCTCGACCCACCCCGGCGATGAAGTGATGATGTGCGGTGGGCTGCTGCAATTGCTCAGTGCCTTGGACCATCCCTTGCAATTGATCTCTATTTCCGACGGCAGCAGCAGCCAGCCGGGGTCGCAACAGTGGTCGGAAAAACGCCTGAGTGTGTTTCGCTCCCAGGAAAGCGTCGAAGCGCTGCGGCGGCTCGGTTTGCCAATGCACAGCCTGAAATGGGTGCGCGGCGGGTTCACCGACAACGCCCTGGCTGAGCAGGAAGCTCAATTGACCGAATTTATTGCACGTTACCTGCGTCCCGGCGACGTGGTGTTCAGCACCTGGAGCGAGGACAGTAATCGCGACCACGACACGGTCAGCCGTGCCAGTGCCCGGGCGGCAAAAATGGTGGGTGCGACGTTCAACGAAGTACCGATTCAGGCGTGGCACCGGCCCCTGCGGGATCGCGAACAAATCCCCTGGCACCGTGCGCGCAAAGTCCGCCTCGACAGCTGGACCGTCGCGCGCAAAAGCCACGCCACTCATGCCTATGCCAGTCAACTCAACGGTGAACCTGCCATCGGCCTTGCCCCCTTGCTGCCCAGAGTGCTGCTGCAACGCATGCGATTGCCGTATGAGATTGTGTTTGTCTGAACGCATCGCTAACGGCCAATTTCGTACAAATCCTGTAGCAACTCATCAGGTTCACGCAAATCCCCTGTAGCAGCTGCCGAAGGCTGCGTCCGACTGCGAAGCGGTCGCTTTCCGGGCGATGAGGTGTCCGCTTGAAAATCGGGGGCCGCTTCGCGCCCCAACGCAGGCTTCGCCAGCTGCTACAGGGCGCGGGGTGTACGTGGGCTCCGTGTGAATTTGAAATTCATGACATGCGCTGAACTGCTCGGCCCTGCATCAGTCGCATACATAAGAAGTCCGACTCAGAGGTATGAACGTGACCAGTGATCCAACGCGGCAGGCGATCGATTCGGTGCCGTTGAACACCCCGCCGGCCGTTCATCGGCTACGCGTGTTGACGGTCAATACCCACAAAGGATTCACCGCACTCAATCGACGTTTCATTCTCCCCGAGTTACGTGAGGCCGTGCGCAGTACCTCGGCGGACCTGGTGTTTTTGCAGGAAGTGGTCGGCGAACACGAGCGCCATTCCTCTCGTTTCAACAACTGGCCGCAAACGTCGCAATACGAGTTTCTCGCCGACAGCATGTGGAGCGATTTTGCCTACGGTCGCAACGCCGTCTACCCCGATGGTCACCACGGTAACGCGCTGCTCTCCAAATACCCTATTCGCGAGTACCGCAACCTCGACGTCTCGATCACCGGCCCCGAGCGTCGCGGCTTGCTGCATTGTGTGCTGGACGTACCGGGGCACGCCGAAGTCCACGCCATCTGCGTCCACTTGAGCCTGCTGGAAAGCCATCGCCAGTTGCAGCTTCAGCTGCTCTGCCAGTTGCTCGAATCACTGCCTGACGACGCGCCGGTGATCATCGCTGGCGACTTCAACGACTGGCAGTTGCAAGGCAATGCGGCCCTCGCCCGTCGCGACTATCTGCATGAAGCGTTCGAACGCCACCACGGTCGTCCCGCAAAAACCTACCCGGCGCGGTTTCCTCTACTGCGCCTGGATCGGATCTACCTGCGTAACGCCAGCAGTCATGAGCCGCGAATACTGGGGCACAAACCCTGGACGCACCTGTCGGATCACCTGCCGTTGGCGGTAGAAGTACATCTCTGATACGCGTGAATTAATCAGCACGACCTGTCAATTGTGTCAGTAGTTTCCTGTTGGAACTCTTGATAGGTTGTTGTTGATGCTAATGACCACGCGGAGACGAGAATGGAATTTTCGACAGCACGGCCCCTATACCGCTTTAGCGTTTGTGCTGTTCCCCTCTGTTTTTGCATCGGCTGGTCGGTGAATGCCCAAGCCGCTTGCACACTCACTCCCTCCGCCGGCAACGACAATTACGTCTGTGACAGCGCTACCAGCGGACCGCTGACCGACCTGCTCGGCAACAACACCCTGACCTTTCCTGCCAACGGCACCGGTCGCATCAATGGCAATGTCGCCTTCGGTGCCGGTAGCGACACCGTGAATATAAACTCCGGCACCCTCGCCGGCACGCTCGACCAGGGGGATGGCGCAGATAGCCTGCGAATCACCGCCGGGCAAATCACCGGCGCCGTCAACCAAGGTAACGGCATCGACGATTTCGTCATGAGTGGCGGGAGCATTCAGTCCCTGGCCCAGGGCGATGGCCGTGACATCTTTCGGATGACCGGGGGTATCATCGTCGGCGCGTTCGAGGACGGCGATGTGGCGACGATGACTGACGGCACCATTGGTCGCGTCGACATGAAGCTCGACAACAATATTTTCGATCTGTCGGGCGGGCAGATTCTCGGCAATCTGGTGACCGCCTTCGGCACCGACACCATCATCGTCTCCGGTGGCAGAATCGGTGGCAACGTGAGTGTCAGTGGTGGCAACGACAGCATCACTGTGACCGGTGGCGAGATCGCCGGCGAGATCCGCGCCAGCGTCGGCGATGACGTGCTGAGCTGGAACGGCGGCGGGATCATCCGCTCGGCGATCCTGATGGGCGAAGGCAATGATCGTGCGACCCTGAGTAGTCTTACCGAAAGCACCCTCGCATTGACCCCGAGCATCGATGGCGGCCCGGGCAACGACCTGCTGACCTTTGACCAGACCACGACGGCCGGCGCCGCCCGGTATATCAGTTGGGAAACGGTCAACCTGAACAACAACTCGCACCTGGACCTCGACAGCAGCAGCTTCGTGCTGGGCGACAGCGCCAGTGGAACCGGAGTGTTCAACATTGACGGCAGCAGCACGCTGACGGCGACCCAAGGCAGCATCACACCCTTCACGACAGGCCAGCTCGCCACGTTGAACAACGCTGGCACCCTCGACCTCACCCGTGCCAACACCCGCACCAACGACACACTGACCGTGCAAGGCAACTACGCTGGCAACGGCGGCAAGCTGTTGCTGCAAAGCGTGCTCGGCGATGACAGCTCGGCCAGCGACAAACTGGTGGTGAATAACGGGACTTTGACCGGCAATACCTTGATCACCGTCACTAATCTGGGCGGCGTGGGCGGATTGACGCAGCAAAACGGTATTCAGCTTGTGGAAGCCCAAGGCACGGCGGTCAGCAGCGACGGCGCTTTCGCATTGAACGGCGGCCTGATCTCCGCTGGCGCGTTCGATTACCGTCTGTTCAAGGGAGGTGTCACGGCGGGCACGGAAAACAGTTGGTACCTGCGTTCGGCTGTCGTTGCGCCACAAGTCACGACTGTTCCAAACCCCGACCCGGCATTGCCGCCCATCGTTGTTCCCGTGGTCGCGGTGCCGGTCGCGGCGCTGGCGCCTGAAGGCAATCCCGAACTTCCACCCTTGCCTGCCGCCGTACCGGGCGCCGAACCCATTGCCTTGTATCGTCCGGAAGTCCCCAACTGGTCAGTGTTGCCGCCGGCGGCTGCGCAACTGACCCTGATGGCGCTGGGCACGTTCCATGATCGCCAGGGCGATCAGCGACTGCTCACCGAAACCGGTGCATTTGGCGCTGGCTGGGGTCGGGTGTACGGCAAGAATCTCGACCAGACCTGGGCGGGCACTGTGTCGCCTCGCTTCGACGGTTCGATCAGCGGCTTCCAGGTCGGCAATGATCTGTACAGCTCACAGTGGTCCGGCGGGCAGACGCAACGCACCGGGTTCTTTGTCGGGCATACCCGGATGAAGGGCAATGTCGATGGATTCAACGAAGGCTTCGAAGGCAAGCGCGCCGGCAAGATCGACCTTGAGGGCGACAGCTATGGTCTGTACTGGACGCTGACCGACCCCAAGGGCTGGTACATCGACACAGTGTTAATGGGTACTCGACTGGATGGCGACAATCATTCCGAACGTGGCCTCAAGATCGACAATCGTGGCCATGCGCTGACGGTGTCCGCCGAAGCGGGTTTCCCCATCGCCGTGGCTGGCAACTGGGTGGTGGAACCCCAGGCGCAAGTCATCCACCAGAAAATCTCCCTCGACAGCCAGGATGACGGCGTATCTCGCGTTTCGTTCGATTCCGATGGCGCCTGGACCGGTCGCTTGGGCGCTCGGCTCAAGGGCCGTTACGACGTCGGGGGTCGTCCGCTGGAACCGTATCTGCGCGCGAACCTGTGGCACACCTTTTCCGGCAGCGACACCGTAACCTTCGACGACGTCGATCAGGTCAACACCGAACAGAAATCCTCCTCCGCTGATGTTGGCCTGGGCGTCGTCCTGAGCCTTGCTTCGACCGTGAGTGTTTACGCCGGCGCAGACTACAGCAGCAATATTGACAGCCAGGACCTGCGTGGTCTGTCGGGTAACCTGGGGTTCAGGGTTAGCTGGTAACCATCATTTAAACGCTCTGGCGCGGGGTTTTTTGACGATGTCATGTACAAACAAGCACTTAGATCAACGACATAAATCAGGCACTTGACGGCGTTAAATTAACCCTACCATTTATCGGCCATTTTCTTGACGCAACGTCAGGGGTCTTCTTAGCTACACGGTACTACCCCCGGAAATACCATCAGGTCCAAGCCTCCAGACACCCGAATGCACGGGAGGTCAGAGGCTTGCCCTACTCCATTCGGTCGCCCCTCATTCGGGGTAGGAGAGACGCCAAAGCGAGATAGCGCATGCGATTGCAAGGTAGACCACCATGAGAACTTCACTCACCCCTCAAGAGATCAAAGTCACGTTTTGCACCGTTTCAAGCTCAATCCTGCTGTGTTCATCCATGGAGGTGAAGGCAGGCTCTGCCGAAGATGAAACGCTGCCCTGGTATCGCCAGGACGTACCGGTGCTGTCACTACCCGCTATTTCCATTACCGCCCCCTACCCAGGTCACTCCAGCCCCGCTGACGATGTGCGAAGTTCACGCCTGACGATTGAAGACGCAGCACCCTCCGCCTGGGATCAACTCTACGGCCAACCTTCGCGCCAGGCTCAAACCGACTTTATGGCCCAAGGCTCGTCCCTCTCTGGCGGTACCGAACTCAAAGGTCCGGCGATCCTGACGCTACAAAGTAGCAGCGGTCATACCCAGCGAGTCGGACTGATCGGCGGCACCACCCAATTCCAGGGCAACAGCAACGGCTTGTTGACCAGCCGCGCCCTCTCGGATCCCGCTACCGACACCCTCAATCTGCAAGGCCAGAGCCTTGGCGCGTACTGGAGCCTGACCGGCCCACAAGGCTGGCATGTGGATTTGTCTGCCAGTGGCGGCCGGGTCAACGGTTTCAGCCGTAATGAACAGGGCGCCCGGCAGATTACCGAAGGCAGCGCAGTGACGTTGTCGGTTGAGGGCGGCTTTCCGATCGGCGTGAGCGAGAACTGGGTGGTCGAACCCCAGGCGCAGTTGATCAATCAGCGCATCACCCTGGACACGCCCTACGCCGGATCGAGCAACGAATCATCCAGCGACCTGACGTCGTGGAGCGGGCGCGTCGGTGCGCGATTGAAAGGGAGCTACGACATCAATGGCCTGGGCGTGGAACCCTATGTTCGGACCAACCTGTGGCACACGGTGTATACCGGCAACACGGTGACCCTCGATCAGGTCGACAAGATCAGTAGCAGCCGTAAATCATCGACGGTGGAGTTGGGGTTGGGTCTGGTGGCGAGGGTGACGCCGGTGGTGAGCCTGTACGTCAGCGCCGACTACAGCAGTGATGTGGATGACAACGATTTGAACGGGTTGATCGGCAGCCTGGGCGTGCGGATGCGCTGGTGAAGGTTTGGCATCAATAAAAAAACAAAAGATCGCAGCCTTCGGCAGCTCCTACAGGATCGGGTTAATACACGGTCAATGTAGGAGCTGCCGAAGGCTGCGATCTTTTGATCTACAAATCTACAGTTCAGGCCGCAGGATCAACACCGCCAACGGCGGCAAATTCAAGCCCAGCGACAGCGGCTGCCCATGGCTCGGTTCTTCTTCTGTAAACGCCCCGCCACCGTTGCCGTAGTTGGAACCCGCGTACATCGCCGCATCACTGTTGATGACCTCGGTCCAGCGCCCGGCGAACGGTACGCCCACGCGATAACCCTGACGTGGCACCGGGGTGAAGTTGGCGACCACCAATACCGGACGCCCGTCCTTGCTCCAGCGCAGGAACGCATAGACGCTGTTGATCGCATCGTCGCCGATCAACCACTGGAACCCTTGCGGCGCGTCGTCCTGATCGTGCATCGCCGGTTCTTCGCGATATAACCGGTTCAGGTCACCCACCAGCTTCTGGACCCCTTTGTGTTCGGAGTACTGCAGCAGGTACCAGTCCAGTTGCTGATCGTGATTCCACTCGCGCCACTGGCCGAATTCGCAGCCCATGAACAACAATTTCTTGCCCGGGTGCGACCACATGAAACTCAGATATGCGCGCAGGTTGGCAAACTTCTGCCAGCGATCGCCCGGCATCTTGTCGATCAGCGAATGCTTGCCGTGCACTACTTCATCGTGGGAGATCGGCAGGATGAAACGCTCGGACCACGCATACACCAGGCCAAAGCTCAGTTCGTTGTGGTGATGCCCGCGGTACACCGGATCCTGCTGGATGTAATGCAACGAGTCGTGCATCCAGCCCATGTTCCATTTGTAATCGAAACCAAGACCGCCCTGTTGCGTGCTCTGGCTCACACCCGGCCACGCAGTGGATTCTTCGGCGATCACCAGCGCACCCGGCGCTTCGAGATTGACCACGTCATTAAGGTGGCGCAGGAAGTCGATGGCTTCGAGATTCTCGCGACCGCCATGCCGGTTCGGTACCCATTCGCCAGCCTTGCGCGAGTAATCGCGATACAGCATCGACGCCACCGCATCGACACGCAGGCCATCGACGTGGAAATGCTTGAGCCAGTGCAACCCCGATGCCAGCATATAGCCGTGCACTTCGGTGCGGCCGAGGTTGTAGATCAGCGTGTCCCAATCCTGATGGAAGCCTTCCTGCGGGTTGCCATACTCGTACAGCGCAGTGCCGTCGAACTGGGCCAGGCCATGGGTATCGGTCGGAAAATGCGCCGGAACCCAGTCAAGGATCACGCCGATATCCGCCAGGTGGCAGGCGTTGACGAATGCGGCGAAATCATCCGGCGACCCGTAGCGGGCACTTGGGGCGAACTGCGAGAGCAGTTGATAGCCCCATGAACCACCGAACGGGTGTTCCATGATCGGCATCAGTTCGATGTGGGTGAAGCCCAGCTCCTTGACGTAAGGAATCAGCCGTTCACCCAGCTCATGCCAGGTGTACTGACGGGCGACTTCACCCAGATCGTCCAGTTCGCACTGCCAGGAACCGGCGTGCAATTCGTAGATCGACAAAGGCGCGCTCGGCTTTTGACGTTCGACCCGCGCCTGCATCCACTCGTGATCCTGCCAGTCGATGTTCAGCGGTGAGGCGACTTTTGATGCGGTGTCCGGTGGCAGCGAGGTTGCCAGCGCCATCGGATCGGCCTTGAGCGGCAGAATGCCCTGGGCACCCAGAATTTCGTATTTGTAGGCTTCACCGGCCTGCATGCGCGGGATGAACAACTCCCAGACGCCGGTAGGATGACGCAGGCGCATCGGATGACGACGGCCGTCCCAGTTGTTGAAATCGCCGACCACCGACACCCGCTTGGCATTCGGTGCCCACACGGCAAACCGCACGCCATCGACGCCATCAACCGTCTTCAGCTGCGCACCGAGGCAGCTGCTGAGGTCGCGGTGATTGCCCTCGGCAAACAGGTACAAATCCATCTCGCCGAGCAACGGGCCGAAGCTGTAAGGGTCTTCCGACACCTGTTCGCCTCCAGCCCAACGGGTGCGCAGCACATACGGCTGAGCCCGGTCGAAATGGCCGACAAACAATCCAGGCGTCTGGGTCGCTTCAAGGTTGCCGAGTTCTTCCCCGGAGTCCTTGGCGATGACCTGCACGCTCAAGGCGTCCGGCAGATAAGCCCGAATGTATTGCCCGCCGGCGCCATCGCCGTGGGGGCCCAGAATTGCAAAAGGGTCGTGATGCTCGGCGCGTACCAGCGCGTCGATGTCCCGCGATCCGGGCAGCAGCGCTTCTTTAGCGTGACCCTGTTCCTTGTTCGAGAAACTCATGACTACTCTCCACCAAGATCGGAAAAGGGTTTAAGCCCACTCAATAATCCATATAAACCATGCAACGGCACGGGCAGCCAGGTCGGGCGATTCTCCGCCTCATAGGCCACCTCGTACGCGGCCTTTTCCAGACCGAACAACGCCAGCGCAGCATCCTCGCCTTCAGGATCTTGCCACGCATGAGCAAGACTAGCTGCCGCTCGCCGATAGGCGTCGATAAATGCGATTTTTGCCTCACTCAAATAACGCTCGGCAACCCGCGTGCGCGCAGCTTGCGCAATTTCGGTGTTGTCGACGTTGTGCACATTGATCGTCATCGCCGCTGCGTAATCGAAGGAACGCAACACGCCGCTAACGTCTTTATACGGACTGTGCTTGCCCCGTCGTTCATGCAATGGCCGCGCCGGCTCGCCTTCAAAGTCGATCAGGTACGCATCGCCCTTGATCACCAGAACCTGACCCAAATGCAAATCGCCGTGGACGCGGATGCGCAGACCACCGGCCGACTTTTTACCCAGGTCCTGAACATGACTCAGGATCGCCTTTTTGTTGTCCAGTAAACGACTGACCAACGCTTGGTCTTCCGGGTTCAGTTCGTTTTGATGCTCCTTGAGCAACTTCAGAGAGTGCTCAACTTGAGCCGCGACATCCTTGGCCGATGCGAGGGCTTCTTTCTGCGTGGTGATATGCGGCGCAAAGTCCGGGTCATCGGTGGGCGCTGCCAGCACCTGGTGCATTTCGCCCAATCGCTGACCCAGCATGCCGGCGAAATCCTTCAGCTCCCCAAGCGCGTTGTAATGTTGTTCCTGCTCGGAAATGGCTTGCGCCAGTTCGTCGCGCAACGCCCGTTCGAGGTTGTTCTGGGTCCATTCCCAGGCGTCGCCCTGATTGCTCAGGAAGCCCTGGGCTATCATCAGCAGCGTGTCTTCACCCTGAGTATCGCGGCGAATCACCGAACCCAGCAGCGGCGAAATATTGCTGAAGCCGGCCTTGGTCAGGTAGGCGCTCATCTCCAGTTCCGGGTGCACGCCGGAAGCGATTTTACGAATCAGCTTGAGCACCAGGCTCTTGCCAACCACCACCGAACTGTTGGATTGCTCGGCAGACAGATAACGCACCTCGGACTCTGCATTGAGCCCCAGTTTGGCCAATTCGGCAGTCGGTTCGAAGCGGATCTCGCCGGCTTCCGAGGGCAATACCGAGTTGTTCTGCATGCCTTGCAGTACCGCGCGGATGAAGTTCTCCAGGGCGAACGCATCCGTGATGATGCCGACCTGGCGACCACGCCTTACTCGAGACAGCGCCAACTGTTGCGGCAATGCCGGCCCGACCTGATCTTCGGCGATAAAGCCGAACGGCAGTTGGTAGCGGCTGGTCTGGCCGTTGCTGGTGACATCGATTTCGCTGAGCAACACCGGGTGCTGCGCATCGCCAAAGCGCACGCCATAGGCCAGCTTGACCTGTTCGATGGCGGCATCTTTGCCGGCAAACCAGCGACGGTTCTGCAGCCAGCTCGGCAGAATGTTTTGCTCCAGGGTGTCCCGGGTCGGCGCGTCGAGCAGCTCTTCCATGCGGTGTTTGAGCACCAGCGTGGTGAAGTCCGGCAGGCTTTGCGCCGGTTCAACGTGCCAGCTGGGCATCTGATTCTCCGCGGCCAGGCCGAACCAATAGAAGCCGTACGGGGCGAGGGTCAGCAGGAAATTCAGCTGTCCAATCGGCGGGAAGGCATTACCGCCCAGCATCTCCACCGGCACCATGCCGACGTAGGCGGACAGGTCCAGCTCCGCTGCTTGTGCGCTGCGCGAGACGTTGGCCACGCAGAGAATGATTTCGTGCTTGCCATCCTCCCCGGTGAATTCACGGGTGTAAGCCAGGATCCGCCGGTTACTCGGCGAGAGCATTTTCAACGTGCCGCGACCAAACGCCTTGGACTGCTTGCGCACCGCCAGCATGCGGCGCGTCCAGTTCAGCAACGAATGCGGGTCGCCGGCCTGGGTTTCCACGTTGACCGACAGGTAGCCGTATTGCGGGTCCATGATCGGCGGCAGTACCAAACTGGCCGGGTCGGCGCGGGAGAAACCACCGTTGCGGTCGATCGACCATTGCATGGGCGTGCGTACGCCGTCGCGGTCGCCAAGATAGATGTTGTCGCCCATGCCGATCTCATCGCCGTAATACAAGGTCGGCGTGCCGGGCATCGACAACAGCAGGCTGTTCAGCAGCTCAACGCGACGGCGGTCGCGTTCCATCAGCGGCGCCAGGCGTCGGCGGATACCCAGGTTGATCCGCGCCCGACGGTCGGCGGCGTAGTAATTCCACAGGTAGTCACGCTCTTTGTCAGTGACCATCTCCAGCGTCAGTTCATCATGGTTACGCAGGAAAATCGCCCACTGGCAGTTGGCGGGAATTTCTGGTGTCTGGCGCAGGATATCGGTGATCGGGAAACGGTCTTCCTGGGCCAGCGCCATGTACATGCGCGGCATCAACGGGAAGTGGAACGCCATATGGCATTCGTCGCCATTCTGGCCTTCAGCGTCGGTGTCACCGAAGTACAACTGCGTGTCTTCCGGCCATTGATTGGCCTCGGCCAGCAACATGCGATCCGGGTAGTTGGCGTCGATCTCGGCGCGGATCTGCTTGAGGACGTCGTGGGTCTCGGGCAGGTTCTCGTTGTTGGTGCCGTCGCGCTCGATCAGGTAAGGAATGGCGTCCAGGCGCAGACCATCGATGCCCATGTCCAGCCAGTAACGCATCACCGACAGCACGGCTTTCATGACTTGCGGATTGTCGAAATTCAGGTCTGGCTGGTGGGAGTAGAACCGGTGCCAGAAATACTGGCCAGCCACGGGGTCCCAGGTCCAGTTGGACTTCTCGGTGTCGAGAAAGATGATGCGGGTTTCGTCGTATTTCTGATCGTCATCCGACCACACATAGAAGTCCCGGGCCGCCGAGCCTTTCTTGGCTTTGCGAGCGCGCTGGAACCAGGCGTGCTGGTCAGAGGTGTGGTTGATGACCAGTTCGGTGATCACCCGCAGGCCGCGTTCATGGGCCTCGGAAATGAACCGCCTGGCATCGGCCATGGTGCCGTAGTCGGGGTGCACGCCCCGGTACTCGGCGATGTCATAGCCATCGTCGCGCCGAGGGGACGGGTAGAACGGCAGAAGCCAGATGGTGTTGACGCCGAGGTCGGCGATGTAATCAAGTTTGGCGATGAGGCCGGGAAAGTCGCCGATCCCGTCATTGTTGGAGTCGAAAAAAGACTTAACGTGTACCTGGTAGATCACCGCATCCTTGTACCAGAGCGGGTCCTTGATAAAAGTGGCTGCCTTGGGTTTCTTCGCCATTTGAAACTCCTGTTGAATTCATTAAAGCCACTGCAGCGCAGCGCTCGCAATACACCGGCCTGCCCATGTAGGAGCTGCCGAAGGCTGCGATCTTTTGACTTTGACTTTAAAGATCAAAAGATCGCAGCCTCGTTCCACTCGACAGCTCCTACAGGGGTGCGGCGCTCCACTGCAGCGCAGCGCTCGCAATACACCGGCCTACCCTGTAGGAGCTGCCGAAGGCTGCGATCTTTTGACTTTGACTTTAAAGATCAAAAGATCGCAGCCTCGTTCCACTCGACAGCTCCTACAGGGGTGCGGCGCTCCACTGAAGCGCAGCGCTCGCAATACACCGGCGTACCCTGTAGGAGCTGCCGAAGGCTGCGATCTTTTGACTTTGACTTTAAAGATCAAAAGATCGCAGCCTCGTTGCACTCGACAGCTCCTACAGGGGGTACGGCGTTGTAGTTACGACGTAGAAATCCGCCAGATCCCGAACGGCTGGTGCGCCGGGTCGATGCGCATGAACTGATACTTGCCGTACCAGGTCCAGCGATGGCCACTCATCAAGTCCTCGCCCTGGGTAAGGGCGTCGTCAGGCAGGCCCATCTCCCACAATGGCAACTCGAAGTTCGCTTCCTGCACGTTATGCGGATCAAGGTTTACCGCTACCAGAATGAAGTTGCTGCCGTCAGCGCTGCGTTTGCCGAAATACAGAATGTTGTCGTTCCAGGCGTTGTAGATCTTCAAGCCCAGGTGCGTCTGCAGCGCCGGGTTCTGCCGGCGAATCCGGTTGAGCTGGGCAATTTCGGCAATGATGTTGCCCGGGGCATTGAAGTCCCTCGGACGGATTTCATACTTCTCGGAGTTGAGGTATTCCTCTTTGCCCGGCACCGGTGCCGATTCACACAGCTCGAAGCCCGAGTACATGCCCCACAGACCGGAGCCCATGGTCGCCAGCGCTGCGCGGATGAGGAAACCGGCGCGACCGGATTCGTGCAGGAACGCAGGATTGATGTCTGGCGTGTTGACGAAGAAGTTCGGCCGGTAGCACTCGCGCCACGGCGATTCGTTGAGCTCGGTCAGATAAGTCGACAGCTCGTACTTGGTGTTGCGCCAGGTGAAATAGGTGTAACTCTGGGAGTAACCGACCTTGCCCAACCGCGCCATCATCGCCGGGGTCGTGAAGGCTTCTGCGAGGAAAATCACTTCCGGGTACAGCGCTCTCACGTCTGCAATCAACCATTGCCAGAACGGCAGCGGTTTGGTGTGCGGGTTATCGACACGGAAGATTTTGACGCCCTCCTCGACCCAACCCACCACGATGTCTCGCAGCTCGACCCACAGGCTCGGGATCGCGTCGGCGGCGTAGAAGTCGACGTTGACGATGTCCTGGTATTTTTTCGGCGGGTTCTCGGCGTACTTGATCGTGCCGTCCGGACGCCAGTTGAACCAGCCCGGATGCTGCTGGAGCCACGGGTGATCCTGGGAACACTGAATCGCGAAATCGAGGGCGATTTCCAGCCCGTGATCCGCCGCCGCTGCAACCAGCCGACGGAAATCTTCGCGGGTACCCAGCTCCGAGTGAATGGCCTCATGACCCCCTTCAGCACTGCCGATGGCGTACGGGCTGCCGGGATCGTTGGGCCCAGCGGTCAGCGAGTTGTTCGGGCCTTTACGGTGGCTGCGGCCGATGGGGTGGATCGGCGGAAAATACAGCACGTCGAACCCCATGTCCTGGATCATCGGCAGCCGCGAATGCACGTCATTAAAGGTGCCGTGGCGGGCCGGATCGTCGGTGATCGAACGGGGGAACAATTCATACCAACTGGCGAACTGCGCCAACTCGCGTTCGACGTCCAACGGGTATTCCGGGCTGAGACTGACGAAGGCACGGTGATCGGCCTGGGCCATCAGGTCGGCGCTACGTTGGTGCAGAAACAGGGCGACCTGCTCGGTTTCGAGCAGTCCGGACAATTCATGATGCAAGGCGGCCAGCGCTTCGCTCAGTTGTCCTTCCGAACGTTCTGCCGCCTGTTGAACCTGCGTGCGACCTTCCTGCAGCTCAAGGCTGACCGGCACCCGTGCGGTGTGCTTTTTTTCCAGCTCGTAACAGAAGCTGGCGAACTGGTTGATCCAGGCTTCGATGCAATAGACATAACGGCCCTGGCGTTCCACGCGGAACTGGCCTTGCCAGCCGTTATTGCCGAGCTCGCCCATGACCGCTGACTGCCATTGCTCATCGCCTTCAGCACGCCAGCGCACCCGCACGGCCATCTTGTCGTGACCGTCGGCAAATACCTTGCTGGTCACCACTACGTCCTGCCCGACGACGGCCTTGACCGCGAACTGGCCGCCATCAAGGGTCGGCATGGTGTCTTCAATGGCAATACGCGGCAGTAGCAAAGCCTGCGACAGCGGAATGTGCGGGTTGTAGCTCAGCTCGTTAGGTTTTTCGATCGTCATCGAGCATCTCTCCTTTACGCCCCATGGACGCTCTTGTGCTGGGTCGACGTTCGCGCAAAGCGCTCAGCCCTGAAATGAACTCACTAAGGTTCCGAGCGACCTGCGCCGCTAAAGTTCACGCTGATTCGCTTGGGTCTTTACGGGAATCAAATCATTTGTCCGGTGGTCAACAGACTTAAGCACGACTCACGCCATGTGCCACTGGAGCTTGAACGATGAATATTCCAATCCCTGCTGAAACGCCCGATCCGAATATCGACAATCCGGTGATCCCACCGACCGAGCCTGAGCCGGTTCCCGAACAAGAACCGCCTGGAACCACCCCGCCACCTCGGGAAGATCCGCCGGAGACCATGCCGCCTGTGATTGTGTGATTGTGCCGCCCGTCATTGTGTAATTGCGTAATTGTGTAGGAGCTGTCGAGTGAAACGAGGCTGCGATCTTTTGATCTTGTTTTTAAAAAGCAAAATCAAAAGATCGCAGCCTCGTTTCACTCGACAGCTCCTACATGCTCCAACCAGTCCCTACCAGTCCCTACCAGTCCCTACCAGAACCTACCAGTTCCTACAGAGGTTCACGCTTTCGCTGAGTCCTACGGCTCATCACGTTCCTTATCCTCATCCTTATCCAGCAGCTTCACGATCTTCGGCATCACGCTGAAGATCGCCAACGCCAATAACGTACTGAGCACCGCTGTCGATTCACGGCCCATCCCCGCTGCCACTCCAATCGCAGCGGTCATCCACAACCCGGCGGCGGTAGTCAGGCCCTTGACGTGGCCTTCATCACCTTCGGTGTTTTTCAGGATGGTGCCGGCGCCCAGAAAACCGATCCCGGCAATCACCCCCTGCACCACCCGGCTCATCGCGTCGGCCTGAGAACCTGACATCTGCGGCACCAACACAAACAGTGCCGCGCCCAAGGCCACCAGCATGTGGGTACGAACCCCGGCGGCCTTGCCCTTGTGCTCGCGTTCAAACCCGAGAATGCCGCCCAACAGCGCAGCAATCACCAGTCTCACGGTAATTCGTGTCAATTGTGCGGCGTCGCCGATGTCGGCGAATTCCGCTTGCAGGGTCACCCATACTTCATGCCACCACGCGTTCATGCGGCTGTCCTTGTGAATTGGTCTAGACGATGGACCGCGCCGACCATTAATCGGTTGCACCGAACGATGACGACGACTGACGCCCTAATGCTAGAGATCCCCCGCAGAAAAAAGGACATCACCATGACCGTGCGCATCGAAAACCAGACTTGCTTCTTCACCCTCGAGAACGGCGAGGAAATTCGCCTGTGCCCCGACGTCACCGTGATCACCGACTCCGACAAAGCCATGTCGGCGGTAGAGCTCAATGGCCAGCGCGTGTACATCACCGAAGCAGAAGCCGACGCATTGACCGTAGCAGGCGCAGTGGATGGTCGTAAGCATTTGAAGGCGACCGACAGTGATTCGGTGATTTAGCTGACGCTGATCAACAACGCCCGCAGACCGCTGATATAGGCGTCGATGTCCCGCTGTGGCGGATGCTTCAACTTGTCGCAGGGAGCGGATCAGGGCTCATCTGATCCGCTTTTTATTGCGATACCTGAGTCTGTTATGCAAACAGATCGACGCTCATAGTGCTCCGGCCTGATGGAGGCTGATGAGCGAAAGACCATGAGCGAAAGAATTCCCGTCCGAACCGTAGAAAGTATCCCGCCTGTACAGACCTATGAGCCCTCGCGTCCAAAGATGAAGGCCCGGTCCAGCGACAACCTGATCCACACCCGCAGCTTTACCGGACTGTTTCGCAATTTGCGATTGACCGGTGCCGGCTTCCTGTTCCTGCTGTTCTTCGGCACGGTGTGGTTGAACTGGGGTGGCCGCCAGGCGGTGCTGTGGGACTTGTCCGAAAGTAAATTCCACATCTTTGGCGCGACCTTCTGGCCGCAAGATTTCATCCTGCTGTCGGCGTTGCTGATCATTGCGGCGTTCGGCCTGTTCGCAATCACCGTCTTTGCTGGTCGAGTGTGGTGCGGCTACACCTGCCCGCAGAGCTCCTGGACCTGGATCTTCATGTGGTGCGAGAAGATCACCGAAGGCGAACGCAATCAGCGGATCAAACTGCAGGCCGCGCCCTGGACGCTGAACAAACTCATGCGCCGCTCGGCCAAGCACATGCTGTGGCTGGCGATCAGCTTGCTCACGGGCCTGACATTTGTCGGCTATTTCACCCCGATCCGGCCTCTGGCCGAAGAACTCCTGACCTTGCAAATGGCCGGTGTCAGCCTGTTCTGGGTGCTGTTCTTCACCGGTGCCACCTACATCAACGCCGGCTGGTTGCGTGAAGCCGTGTGCATGCACATGTGCCCGTATGCGCGGTTCCAGAGCGTGATGTTCGACAAGGACACCCTGACCATTTCCTACGACGTCGCTCGTGGCGAAAACCGTGGCCCGCGCAAACGTGAGGTCAAACCTGCCGACGTCGGCCTGGGCGATTGCATCGACTGCCAGGTGTGCGTGCAGGTCTGCCCGACCGGCATCGACATCCGCGATGGCTTGCAGATGGAATGCATCGGCTGCGCGGCGTGCATCGACGCCTGTGATTCGATCATGGACAAAATGGGTTATGCCCGTGGATTGATCAGCTATACCTCCGAGCACGAGTTGCAAGGCGGCAAGACGCACTTGTTGCGCCCCAGATTGATCGGCTACACGGCGGTGCTGCTGGTGATGATCGGCGCCCTCGCCCTCGCGCTGGTCGAGCGGCCGATGGTATCGCTGGATGTGAGCAAAGACCGGGGCCTGTTCCGTGAAAACAGCCAGGGCCAGATCGAAAACATCTACAGCCTGAAGGTGATCAACAAGACCCAGCAGCGTCAGGATTACCGGCTGACCCTGGTCGATGGCGATGGCTTCCAGCTCCAGGGCAAGACCGAACTGAGCCTGGCGCCCGGCGAGATCGTTGATGTACCGGTGTCGGTGGCGATGACGACAGAACGCCCGAGCAGCAGTTCGCAGAGCATCAGCTTCAAGATTGTCGACAGCGATGAACCGCAGATTTATAGCGTGGCCAAAAGCCGGTTTGTAGCGCCGATGAATCGGTGATCCCTTAACATGCAGTCGCACAATCCCCTGTGGCGAGGGAGTTCACTCCCGCTGGGTTGCGAAGCGACCCCGGATTTTCGACTGCAACACCAATTTTGCGACTGCTTCGCAGCCGAGCGGGACGGTGCGACGATTCGACAAGCTCCCTCGCCACAAAGGACCGCGTCATATGATTAATTTCAATTCGGGCATTCGATGAAACGCTACGAAAAATTCGCCGACGACATCGCTGAACTGATCCGCTCCGGCGTTCTCGGCCCCGGCCAACGGGTGCCTTCGGTGCGCTACGCCAGTCAGACCCATGGCGTCAGCCCGTCGACGGTGTTCCAGGCGTACTACCTGCTGGAGCGCCGCGGCCTTATCCGCGCCCGGCCGCGCTCTGGCTATTTCGTCAACGCCCATGCACCAAGCCCGTTTTCCGAGCCGGTGATCAGCAGTCAGGTCAACGAATCCACCGAAGTCGACGTCAGCGAACTGGTGTTCTCGGTGCTCGATTCGATCAAAGACCCGAACACCGTGCCCTTTGGCTCGGCTTTTCCCAGCCCGGCGCTGTTCCCGCTGCAACGGTTATCACGCTCCCTGTCCAGTGCGGCGCGGGACATGGACCCGCGCATGGTGGTCACCGACATGTCGCCAGGCAATCCGCACCTGCGCCGTCAGATCGCGTTGCGCTACATGGTCGGCGGCCTGATGCTGCCCATGGAAGAACTGCTGATCACCAATGGCGCCCTGGAAGCGTTGAACCTGTGCCTGCAAGCCGTCACCGAGCCCGGCGACCTGGTAGCCATCGAAGCGCCGGCGTTCTACGCGTGCCTGCAGATCCTTGAACGCCTGAAACTCAAAGCGGTGGAAATTCCCGTGCACCCGCGCGACGGCATCGACCTCGGCGTCCTTGCGCAGACTCTGGAACGGCATCCGATCAAGGTGTGCTGGTGCATGACCAGTTTCCAGAACCCCATGGGCGCGACCATGCCCGAGGCGAAGAAACAGGAACTGGTGGAGTTGCTGCGCCGCCATCAGGTGCCGTTGATCGAAGACGATGTCTACGCCGAGCTGTATTACGGCCAGCACGCGCCGAAGCCGGCCAAAGCGTTCGATACCGAGGGCCTGGTGATGCACTGCGGCTCCTTCGCCAAAAGCCTCGCACCCGGTTATCGCATCGGCTGGGTCGCGGCCGGGCGTTACGCGCAGAAAATCGAACGGCTGAAACTCATGACATCGCTGTGTGCGTCGATGCCCGCTCAGGCGGCGATTGCCGATTACCTGCAACACGGTGGTTACGACCGGCATCTGCGCAAACTGCGCTATGCGCTGGAGGAGCAACAGAGCGCGATGCTCGCCGCCATTGCCCGTTATTTCCCGGCGCAAACACGGGTGAGCCAGCCAGCGGGAGGGTACTTTCTCTGGCTGGAATTACCGGCGCAGATGGATTCCTTGAAGTTGTTTCAGATGGCGCTGGCGCAAGGCATCAGCATTGCGCCGGGGCCGATATTTTCACCGACCCAGCGCTTCAGGAATTGCATCCGGCTGAACTATGGCAGCCCTTGGGATGAAGCGGCCGAGAAGGCGATGGAAACGTTGGGGCGGATCGTACGGTCCTTTTAACGGCAAAAGATCGCAGCCTTCGGCAGCGCCTACATGTACTCAATACCCTGTAGGAGCTGCCGCAGGCTGCGATCTTTTGATCTTCACGACCTAACGCCCACCGCCCAGATCGACAAACGTCCCCGTCGCATACGAGGCCTTGTCCGACAGCAGCCACACAATCGCTTCCGCCACCTCATCCGGCCGCCCGCCACGGGCCATCGGAATACCCGACTCCAGCTTGCTGACCCGATCCGGATCACCGCTCAACGCATGGAAGTCGGTAAAGATAAACCCGGGCCGCACGGCATTCACCCGAATCCCCTCACCCGCCACTTCCTTGGACAGGCCGATGGTAAAGCTGTCCAGCGCGCCTTTGGAGGCGGCGTAATCGACGTATTCGTTAGGCGAGCCCAGGCGCGAGGCCACCGAAGAGACGTTGACGATGCTGCCGCCCTGCCCGCCATGCTTGGGCGACATGCGCAGGATCGCGTGCTTGGCGCAGAGGATCGGCGCCAGGACGTTGGTCTTGAGAATTTTGAGAATGCGAAATTCGGACATTTCGTCAACCCGGGATTTGTGCCCGACGGTACCGGCGTTGTTCACCAGTGCGGTGACCCGGCCAAGCTCGTTGTCCACCCGCTGAAACAGGCCGATCACTTCATCTTCGATGCTGACGTCGGCACGTACCGCGATGGCTTGAGCGCCAAGGGCGCGCACCTGTTCGAGCACGTTATGCGCTGCTTCTTCGTCAGCCTGATAGTTGATGCAGATCCGGTAGCCCTGTTCGGCGGCCAGAAGCGCTGTCGCGGCGCCGATGCCTCGGCTACCACCGGTGATGACGATGACTTTGTCCATGCTGTCTTTCCCCATTTGCAAGCTTAAGCAGTCGGGGCCAAGAATAACCGGCATTCACAGGATTTGCATAAACCTTGTAGCAGCTGTCGAGCGTGCGAGGCTGCGTTCGGCGACGCAGTCGTCGTCAATCAAGCTCATGCCCCTGAACCATCGCGCAGCCTGATCTCACGACGACTGCGTCGCCGAACGCAGCCTCGCAGGCTCGACAGCTGCTACAGGATTAAGTGTTAACCGCGGCCAGCTGCTCTCCACGAACAATGTCCATCATGAACCGCTCAGCCGGCAGCGGATGTCCGAGCAGGTACCCCTGCAACGAATCACACCCCAACTGCGTCAGGAAATCCTGCTGCATGTCGGTTTCCACCCCTTCGGCAACGATGCGTAAACCCAATGCCTGGCCCAAGGCAACGATGGCCGAAACGATCGCCGCGTCATCGCTGTCGCGTTCCAGATCGCGGACAAACCCACGGTCGATTTTCAGCTCATTGGCCGGCAGGCGTTTGAGGTACATCAGGCTTGAATAGCCCGTACCAAAGTCATCGATGGACAGGTCGACGCCCATTTCCGACAACGCCTGCAGCACGGTCATGCTCGCGTCGGCGTCGCTCATCGCCGTGGTCTCGGTGATTTCCAGGGTCAGGCTGTTGGCCGGCAAGTGGTGGGTGGCCAGGGCCTTGGCAACGCTCTGGACCAGACCGACGTGGCAGAACTGCAGCGCTGAAAGGTTCACCGCAATGCGCCAGTCGGTGTAACCGAGCACGTACCATTCGCGCATTTGCCGGCAGGCTTCGTTCAATACCCACTCGCCAATCGGAATGATCAGGCCGGTCCGTTCCGCGAGCTCAATGAACTTGTCCGGCAACAGCATGCCCTGAGTCGGGTGAACCCAGCGCAGCAGCGCCTCGGCGCCGACCGGCCGGCCATTGGCGGCGTCGAACTTGGGTTGGTAATACAGGCTGAATTGCTGCTGTTCCACGGCGGCACGCAGGTCCTGCAGCAATTGCAGCTGTTTGCGTGCGTTGCTGTTCATGGACGCGTCGAAGAAGCTGTAGCCGTTTTTGCCGGCGCCTTTGGCGTGATACATCGCGGCATCGGCGTTCATCAGCAACTCCTGAGCCGTTTCACCGTTACCCGGATAGATCGCGATGCCGACGCTGGCGGAGATCTGCAAATCGTGTTCAGCGACACGGAACGAGCGTCCGATCAACCCGACCTGCCGTGCTGCCAGATTCAGCGCGTCATTCTGTTCGGCCAGTTGCACCAGCAGGAGAAATTCGTCGCCACCAATCCGCGCCAGGGTGTCGTGGCTACGCAGGTCCTCGCGCAGGCGAGCCGCGACTTCGCGCAACAACTGATCGCCCATATGGTGGCCGAATGCATCGTTGACCGGTTTGAAACCGTCCAGATCGATAAACATCAGCGCAAAGCAACCGCCTTGTTCGCGGACCATCAGCATCGCCTGGTCGATCCGGTCGGCGAGCAAGACCCTATTCGGCAGGCCGGTCAGGGGATCATGCAGGGCCAGCTGCGTGAGTTCGCGGTTGGCTTCGGTCAGCGAATGGGCAAGACTCGCGGTGCGTGCTTCCATCCGCGCATCGAGAATCGAGGTCAACAACGCAATGCTAAGGACTGCCAGCGTGGTGATCAGCACCAGGTTGTCGAGGCCCTTGCTGTTCAGGCCGTTGACCGCCGCACCGCAGAAACTGCCGTCCGGAAACCGCGCCGCAGCCATGCCGGTGTAGTGCATGCCGACGATGGCGACGCCCATGATGATGGCCGCGCCACAGCGGATCAGAGCGACGTAAGGGGTGTGCTGGCGCAGTCGGAAGGCGATCCACAACGCCGCTCCCGAGGCGCCGACGGCGATCAGCAGCGAGGCCGTGAAGAGTGTGGGGTCGTAATCGATACCCGGCTGCATGTGCATCGCCGCCATGCCGGTGTAATGCATGGCGCTGATCCCGCCACCCATGATCAACGCGCCGAAGAGCAGTTGCCACGCGGGCAGTCGGGGTTGACTGACCAGCCACAGGGCGAAGCCGCAAGAGAGGATTGCAATCAGCAACGACAGCGACGTGAGGGTGACGTCGTAACCCAGGTCAATGGGCAGCTTGAACGCGAGCATGCCGATGAAATGCATCGACCACACCCCGACACCCATCGCCAGTGCACCACCCACCGTCCATAAATGCACGGCCCGGCCCTTGGCCGTGGCAATACGTTCGGTGAGGTCGAGCGCGGTGTAAGAGGCGAGAATCGCTACAAAAAGCGAAATGACGACCAGCGTGGGCGAATAGCTTCCGATGAGCATGTGGCTTCTCTGAATCCCCCCCGTACCGCTTCCCTTCTCGGAGGCTGAAAAGTGGCGATTGTACTGATTCCAAATGAGAACGCACTCACAAAATGAGCAAAATGCCAGCAGTCCGATGAAACGCTTGTTTGATTTCTTTGGAGTGTCGCAATTGCCGAGCTCTAGAGGCTACGGGAATCAGGAATTACGGTAGCGATCTTGATAATCGGGGGGCGCTTCGCGCCCCAACGCAGGCTTCGCCAGCTGCTACATGAGGCGTGGTGGGGCTCTGTAGCAGCTGTCTCCCAAATCGGCCTCACCTACATCGGTTCGGTATGCCCGTCCCACCCGCCGCCCAGCGCTGCGATCAGTTGCACACTGGCGATCAGACGACTCTGCAGCAGATCGAGCATGCTGCGTTCGTTGTTCAGGGCCGTGGCTTGAATCACCACCACGTCGAGGTAGGCGATCAATCCGGCCTTGTACTGGTTCTGGGTCAGGCGCAGGGACTCGCGAGCTGCGTCCAGCGCTTGCTGGCGCACTGCGGATTCGTTTTCCAGCACCTTGAGCTGGACCAGATAGTTTTCCACTTCACGGAAGCCATCGAGCACTGTCTGGCGGTACTTGGCCACGGTTTCGTCGTAGGCTGCTTCGCTGCGGTCGACTTCCGCCGAGCGCTGGCCGCCGTCGAACAGGGTCATGGCCAGTTGCGGGCCGACCGACCAGAAGCGGTTCGGTACGCTGAACCAGTTGGAGGAAGTACTGCTGCTGTAACCGCCATTGAGGCTCAGGGTCAGGTCCGGGTAATAGGCAGCCTTGGCCACGCCGATGTTGGCGTTGGCCGCCATCACTGAACGTTCGGCGGAAGCAATGTCCGGTCGCCGTTCCAACAATTGCGATGGCAAGGTCAGCGGCACCTCTGGCAACACCGGAATGTTCCGGGATTCTGCCAGGCTGAAGTCAGCCGGAGGCAGCCCAATCAGCACGGCAATGGCGTTTTCGAACTGTGCCCGCTGCCAGATCAGGTCGATCATGTCAGCCTGGGTGCTCTTGAGCTGAGTCTGGGCCTGCGCCACCGCATCTTTGCCGGACACGCCTGCACGGTACTGGTTCTCAGTCATTTTCAGCGAGCGCTCATAGGCCTCGACCGTGGCTTCCAGCAGGCGTTTTTGCTCATCGATGACTCGCAGTTGCAGGTAGTTCTGCACCAGCTCCGACTGTTGGCTCAAACGCATCGCCGCCAGATCGGCAAAACTCGCCTGGGCATTGGCCGTGTCTGCTTCGAGACCGCGACGCAGCTTGCCCCAGACATCCGCCTCCCAACTCACACCGGCCTGCGCCGAGTAGGTGTCGCGAATACCGCTGGACGAACTGCTCAGGCTCGAACTGCTGCTCCCCGTGCCCTGGCTGGAGCGGTTCTTGCCAACGGTCAGGTCCACGGTCGGGAAAAACGCACCGCGCGCGCTGCGCACCAAGGCCTGGGCCTGACGGTACTGGGCTTCGGATTGAGCCACGGTCTGGTTGGCACTGTTGAGTTTCTCGATCAGTGCGTTGAGCTGCTGGTCGCCGTACAACTCCCACCAGGCACCTCGCGCCAGGGAATCACTGGGGTTGGCTTGCCGCCATCCGGCAGCTTCCTTGTATTGCACCGGTGCCGCCGCTGGCGGGCGCTGATAATCCGGGCCGATGGCACAGGCACTGAGCATGCCCACGCACAGCGCCAGGCTCAACAATCGCGAGCCTCGGGCCGTGATCACCGGGGCAGCCAGGGAGAAAAGCGAACGGTCAGTCATAGCGGAGTTTCCAGAGCAGCATCGGTACGCACCCCACGCCAGTGGTTGAAGCGATGGCGCAGTTTGTCGAGATAGAGGTAAACCACCGGGGTGGTGTAAAGCGTCAGCACCTGGCTGAAGATCAGCCCGCCGATAATCGTCAGGCCCAATGGCTGACGCATTTCCGCCCCTTCGGCGCGGCTGAGCAGTAAAGGCAAGGCGCCAAGAATCGCCGCCAGCGTGGTCATCAGGATCGGTCGCAGCCGTTGCAGGCAAGCGCTGCGAATGGATTCCAGCGGCGTCATGCCTTGATGTCGCTCAAGCTGCAACGCGAGGTCGATCATCAGAATGGCGTTTTTCTTCACCACGCCGATCAGCAGGAACAGCCCCAGCAACGAGATCAGGCTGAATTCCCCCCCGAGCGCGTAGATCGACAGCAGCGCCCCCACCCCGGCGGACGGCAAGGTCGACAGAATGGTCAGCGGATGAATGTAGCTTTCATAGAGCACGCCAAGCACCAGGTACACCGCGACCAACGCGCCGAGGATCATCCAGGGCTGACTTTTCTGGGTGGCGGCAAAGGCATCGGCAGTACCGGCCATTTTGACGATCACGTCTTCCGGCATACCCAGACGGGCGATTGCGCGCTCGATGGCAGCCGTGCCCTGCTCAACCGTGGTCCCTTCGGCCATGTCAAAAGAAATGCTCTCGGAGGCGAACTGACCTTCGTGGCTGACACGATCGTCTTCCAGGCTGGCTTCATAATGGGCAATGGTCGACAGCGGAATCCGCGCACCGTCGGCGGTGATCACCTGCACTTGCTTGAGGGTAATCGGATCCTGGGCGTATTTCGGATTGACCTCCATCACCACCTGATACTGGTTGAGGCTGTCGTAAATCGTCGAAATCTGCCGCTGGCTATACGCGTTATTGAGCACCGAGGTGACCATGTCCATGTCGACACCCAGGCGCTTGGCCTGATCACGATCAACGATCAGCGTCACTTGCTGGGCGCCACGGCCTTCGCGGGCGTCGATGGCCGTCAGTTCCGGCAGGGCCTTGAGCGCTGTGACGACTTTCGGGTACCACTCGCGTAACTCGCCCAGGTCGGCACTTTGCAGGATGTACGAATACTGCGACGTAGTCTGTTCACGGCCACCGCCGAACTGCAGGTCCTGATCGGCCATGAGCATCAACTGCGCCCCCGCAACTTTGGGCATCTCCTTGCGCAGCCGTTCGATGACTTTCTGCGCGGAAAGGTTGCGTTCCTTGATCGGCTTCAATCGCACCAGCATGAACGCGTTGTTGGTTCCGTTACTGCCCCCGATGAAGCCCGCCACACTTTCCACCGCTTCGTCTTTCAACACGGCGCGCCGGAATGTTTCCATCTTCGGCTGCATAACGCTGAAGGACAAACCGTCGTCGCCCCGAACGAAACCAATCAACTGCCCGGTATCCTGCTGCGGCATAAATGTTTTAGGAACAACGATATACAGCGCAATGTTAACGCCAACTGTCACGAACAAGCTGAGCAGCGTCAGGCGTCGATGACGCAATACCCAGTCGAGGCTGGTGGCGTATTTGCCAACCATCCATTCGTTGGTACGCCGGCTCCAGCGTTGCAGCCGGTTTTCCTGACCCGGCGTGTGCGGCTTGAGCCAGCGGGCGCAGAGCATCGGTGTCAACGTCAGGGAAACCACCAGCGACACCACGATGGACGCAGCCAGCGTGATGGAAAACTCGCGGAACAGACTTTCGATGATCCCGCCCATGAACAGGATCGACAGGAAGACCGCCACCAGCGAGACGTTCATCGACAGCAAGGTGAAACCGACTTCCTGCGCCCCGAGGTACGCGGCTTTCATCGGCGGCACGCCGTCGTCGATGTGCCGGGATATGTTCTCCAGGACCACGATCGCATCGTCCACCACGAGGCCGGTGGCGAGAATCAACGCCATCAGCGACAGGTTGTTCAACGAGAATCCGTAGAGGTACATCACCGCGAACGTGCCCACCAGCGACACCGGCACCGCCAGCGTTGGAATCAGCGAGGCGCGGAAGTTACCCAGGAACAGGAACACCACCAGAATCACCAGCGCCACGGCGATCAGCAGGGTCATTTCCGCTTCGTGCAGCGTGGCCTTGATGACGGGCGAACGGTCCATCGCCAGGTTCAGTTTGACGCTGGCCGGCAGTACGGCCTGCAACGCTGGCAACTGCGCCTTGATCTCGTTGACCGTCTCAATGATGTTGGCGCCCGCCTGACGGTTGATCACCAGCAAAACGGCGGCGTCATCGTTGAAGAAACCGCTGTTGTAACGGTCTTCTACGCCATCGCTGACCTTGGCCACGTCCTTCAGGCGCAAGGCTGCACCGTCGGCGTAGTGAATGATCAGCGACTCGTAATCCTTGGCTTTTTCCAGCTGGTCGTTGGCCTGGACCTGCCACAACCGCTGGCCGTCCTCGACCGAACCCTTCGGTCGACGGACATTGGCATTGGCGATGGTGTTACGTACGTCATCCAGCGCCACGCCGTATTGATTGAGCGCCTGGGGTTCGAGTTCGATGCGCACCGCGGGCAAGGAACTGCCGCCGATCTGCACTTCACCGACGCCCTGCACCTGGGACAGGCTTTGGGAAAGAATGGTCGAGGCCAGGTCGTAGAGCTGGCCCTTTTCCAGAACATCGGAGGTCAGCGACAGCACCATGATCGGTGCCTGGGACGGGTTGACCTTCTTGTAGGTCGGCATGCTGCGCATACCGCTCGGCAGCAAGTTGCGCGAGGCGTTGATCGCCGCCTGCACTTCCCGGGCCGCGCCATTGATATCGCGATCAAGGTCAAATTGCAGGATCACCCGGGTGGAACCCTGGCTGGAGCGACTGCTCATGGTGTTCACACCGGCAATCGCACCAAAGGAACGCTCGAGCGGTGTGGCCACGGTCGACGCCATCACCTCCGGACTCGCCCCCGGCAGGCTGGCCTGGACCACGATCACCGGGAAGTCCATTTGCGGCAGCGGTGAAACCGGCAACAGGCCGAAACTCACGCCCCCCAGCAGCATGATCGCCAGGCTCAGGAGCATGGTCGCGACCGGCCGCTTGATGAAAGGTCCGGACAGGTTCATGGCTGCTCTACCGCTTCCACAGGCTCGGACTTGTGGCCCCAGCGACGGCCGAGACGGTCGAAGTACAGGTAGATGACCGGGGTGGTGAACAGGGTCAGCACCTGACTCACCAGCAAACCGCCCACCATCACCAGACCCAGAGGCTGACGCAGTTCCGCACCGGAACCGGTGGCGAGCATCAAAGGTACGGCGCCGAACAACGCCGCCAGTGTGGTCATCAGGATCGGCCGGAAACGCAATAGCGCGGCCTGATAGATTGCGGTCTCCGGGTCCAGGCCTTGATTGCGTTCAGCGTCGAGCGCGAAGTCGATCATCATGATCGCGTTCTTCTTCACGATACCGATGAGCAAAATGATGCCGATGATCGCGATCATCCCCAGGTCATTGCCACTCAAAAGCAACGCCAGCAAGGCGCCAACGGCGGCCGATGGCAAGGTCGAGAGAATGGTGATCGGGTGAATGTAGCTCTCGTAAAGCACGCCCAGCACGATGTACATCGTCACTACCGCCGCCAGGATCAGCAGCAAGGTGCTCGACAGCGACGCCTGGAAGGCCTCGGCAGCCCCCTGGAACTGCGTCTGCACGCCCAGTGGCATGCCGATGTCCTTCTGCACCTGCTCGATGATCTCCACCGCATGACCCAGCGCGACGCCAGGGGCCAGGTTGAAGGACATCATCACCGCCGGGAACTGGCCGATGTGCGTGATGGCCAACTGCGCTTGACGCTCTTCGATATGCGCCAGGCTCGACAGGCGCACCTGGCCGCCATCGGTGGTCTTGACGTGTATCTGATTCAGCGCGTCCGGGCCGATTTTCTCGCCGGACTGCGATTGCAGGACCACGCGGTATTGGCTGGCCTGGGTGTAGATGGTAGAAATCTGCCGCTGTCCAAACGCGTCGTACAAGGCATCGGTAATGTTGGCAACCGAAACACCGACGCGCGACGCGGCATCGCGGTCGATCACCAGGTAAACCTGCAACCCCTTGTCCTGCAAATCGCTGGCAACGTCTGTCAGTTCTGGTTGTTGCGCCAGGGCCTCGACCAGACGGTTGCTCCACAGACTCAGCAACTCCGAATCCGGTGACGACATGCTGAACTGGTACTGGGTGCGGCTGACCCGGTCTTCGATGGTCAGGTCCTGTACCGGCTGCATGAACAGCCTGATGCCGATCAGCTTGTCTACTTCCGGCTGCAGGCGAGCGATGATTTCGGTCGCGCTCAGGTCCCGCGCGCTGTGCGGCTTGAGGTTGATCAGCAGGCGGCCGCTGTTGAGCGTGGCGTTGTCACCGTCGACGCCGATGTAGGACGACAGGCTTTGCACCGCCGGGTCCGCGAGAATGATTTTGGCGAGGTCCTGCTGACGCTCGCTCATGGCCGCAAAGGAGATCGACTGCGGCGCCTCGGAAATCCCCTGGATCACCCCTGTGTCCTGCACAGGAAAGAAGCCTTTCGGCACGATCAGGTAGAGGAACACGGTCAACGCCAGCGTGCCGATGGCCACCAGCAACGTCAGCGGTTGATGCTTGAGCACCCACTGCAATTTGCGTCCGTATGCCGCGATCATCCAGTCGATGGCTGCACCACTGGCCCGATAGAAACGGCCCTGCTCTTCTTCCTTGGGTTCACGCTTGAGCAACCGCGCGCACATCATCGGCGTGAGGGTCAGGGACACCACCAGAGAAATCAGGATCGCCACCGCCAGAGTGATGGCGAATTCGCGGAACAGGCGCCCCACTACGTCCGCCATGAACAGCAGCGGGATCAGTACGGCGATCAACGACAGCGTCAGGGAAATAAGGGTGAAACCGATCTGTTTGGCGCCCTTGAGCGCCGCATTCAGCGGTGTTTCACCCTCTTCGATGTAGCGGGAAATGTTCTCCAGCATGACGATCGCATCGTCCACCACGAAACCGGTGGCGATGGTCAGGGCCATCAAGGTCAGGTTATTGACCGAGAACCCTGCGAGGTACATCACGCCGAACGTACCGATCAGCGACAACGGCACGGCGACTGACGGAATGATCGTGGCACTGGCTCGGCGCAGGAACAGGAACGTCACCATCACCACCAGCGCGATGGCAATCAGCAACTCATGCTGTACGTCTGTTACCGAGGCTCGGATGGTTTGAGTGCGGTCGGTCAGGACCGTGACTTCGAGGCCCGCTGGCAGGTTATCGGTGATGCTCGGCAGTAGCGCCTTGATCCGGTCGACCACTTCGATGACGTTGGCGCCGGGTTGGCGCTGGATATTCAGCAATACCGCCTGGTTTTCGTTGGCCCACGCAGCCAGTCGTTCGTTCTCGGCGCCGTCGACGATTTCCGCCACATCCTTGAGCCGCAACGGTGCGCCGTTGGCGTACGCGAGGATCAGGTTGGCGTAGTCCTTTGGCGATGTCAGCTGGTCGTTGGCATCGAGCATCGAGACCCGGGTCGGGCCGTCGAAGTTGCCCTTGGGCTGGTTGACGTTGGAGGCGCCGATCAGGGTGCGCACATCGGAGAGGTTCAAGCCATTGGCCGCGAGCGCCTCCGGGTTGACCTTGATCCGCACCGCCTGGCGCTGGCCACCGGCAATGCTGACCATGCCGACGCCGCTGATCTGGGCGATTTTCTGCGCCATGCGCGTGTCGACCAGGTCATTGAGCTTGGGCAACAACATAGTCTTCGAGGTGATGGCCAGGGTCAGTACCGGTGTATCCGCCGGGTTGACCTTGTTGTAGACCGGCGGTGCTGGCAAGTCCTTGGGCAGCAGGTTGGTGGCGGCGTTGATCGCGGCTTGTACCTGTTGCTCGGCGACATCCATGTTGATGTCGAGGCTGAAACGCAGGGTCAGCACCGACGCCCCACCGGAGCTGGTCGAAGCCATCTGCGTCAGGCCGGGCATCTGGCCGAACTGACGTTCCAGCGGCGCCGTCACGGCACTGGTCATCACATCGGGGCTCGCGCCGGGATAGAGCGTCATCACCCGAATGGTCGGGTAGTCTACCTGGGGCAATGCCGACACGGGCAGCAACCGGTAAGCAATGATGCCGGCCAGGATAATGGCCAGCATGCTCAGCGTGGTGGCTACCGGGCGGAGGATAAACAGCCGCGAGATGTTCATGCGCCGCCCTTTTTCGCCTTGTCGGCTGTCGCGTCAGGCGCACTGGCCGCGGACTTGCCTTGCAGGTGTTCGGTCGGGGTGGCGGGTACGTCCTTGCTGTCGTTGACCACTTCCACTTCGCTGCCTTCCTTCAGGCGGTCGGTGCCTTCCAGGACCACGCGATCCCCGGCGGCAAGGCCTTCTGTGATCACCGTGTTATCGCCGTCGCTGACACCCACTTTCAACTGGCGGATCGTGACTTTCTTGTCGCCATCCAGTGCGTAGACAAAGGTGCCGTTGGTGCCGAACTGAATCGCTGCCGACGGCGCAAGCACGACGCCCTTGAGGGTGTCGGCCAACAAGTGGACGTTGACGAACTGGTTGGGGAACAACGCTTGATCGCGGTTATCGTAACGGGCCTTGAATTTCAGGGTGCCGGTGGTGACGTCGATCTGGTTATCGAGGCTCTGCAACACGCCGGTGGCCTGCAATTTGGTGTCGCCACGGTCCCAGGCTTCCGCAGGCAACTTGGCCCCCGAGCGATAACGTTCCAGCACCACGCTCAAATTGTTTTCGGGCAAGGTGAAGGCAACGCTGATGGGTTGGGTTTGCGTGATGATCGCCAATGCGGTGGTGTCATTGGCCGCCACCAGGTTACCCACGTCCAGTTGACGCAGGCCGACACGACCGGCGATTGGCGCACGAATCCTGGTGAATTCGAGATTGAGCTTGGCGTCGTTGACCGCCGCCTGATTGGTCTTGACCGTCCCCTGATACTGGCCGACCAGTGCTTCAGCAGTGTCCAGAGTCTGTTTGGCGATACTGTCTTCGCGGAACAGGCCACGGTAGCGTTCAACATCGACCTGGGCGTTTTTCAACTGCGCCTGGTTTTGCAGCAAGGTGCCTTCAGCCTGCAGCAAGGCATTCTGGTACGGCCGTGGATCGATCTCGGCCAGCAGATCGCCGGCCTTGACCATCTGCCCTTCCTCGAAGGAAATCTTGATCAGTTCGCCGCCGACACGACTGCGCACATTGATCGTGTTGAGCGCGGTGACCGTGCCCAATGCCTTGTAGTACAGCGGGAAATCGCCCTTGACCGCAGGCGCCACGCGCACAGGAATCGGTCCGGTCGCCCCACCGAAGCCGGGACGCATTCCGCCTGACTTGCCCGTGTGCCCGGCGGCGGCCTTCTGCTCTGCGGCCACCTTTTGGTCACTGCCGGCTGGCCAGAATTTCCAGCACACGCCTGCGACAACCAACAGGACAAGCAGGCCGAACAGCCAGCGACGGGGACTACGGGAGGAGGATTGCATTGAATGATCAACCATTGGGCGCGTGGGCTTCTTTTACGGGAGGCTGAACGATAAGCACTGGCGGGTATTAAGCAAAGCGGCTTTACCGGCAATTTACCTTGGGCTTACGTAACAGGATGTTTGGCCAAAACACTGAATCACAAATGAAAACGGCCTGGGCAAGGCCAGGCCGTCATCAAGCGTCAAGTTTACTTCAGAACGGAAAGTGCAGCTTCGTAGTTCGGTTCGTCAGCAATTTCCTTGACCAGTTCGCTGTACAGAACGTTGTCGTTTTCATCCAGCACAACCACGGCACGTGCAGTCAGGCCTTTGAGTGGGCCATCAGCGATTGCCACACCGTAGTTCTCGATGAATTCAGCACCGCGCAGGGTCGACAGGTTCTGAACGTTTTCCAGACCTTCGGCGCCGCAGAAACGTGCTTGGGCGAACGGCAGGTCAGCGGAGATGCACAGCACGACAGTGTTGGCGACATCATTGGCCTGGGCGTTGAACTTGCGCACCGAGGTCGCGCAGGTCGGGGTGTCGACGCTTGGGAAAATGTTCAGCACTTTGCGCTTGCCGGCCAGGCTGGCCAGGGTCACGTCGGACAGATTGCCGGCCACCAGGGAGAAGGCTGGCGCCTTGGAACCGGCTTGTGGCAGTTGACCGTTGACCTGAACCGGGGAGCCTTTGAGAGTGACTTGAGCCATGAACTGAGTCCTTCTGAACGTTGATAGAGAGAATTCGACGAGGCAGAAGTTAACCATGAAATGGGCCGGCGACCTATGCCCAGATACAAATTGTGAGGTTCTGTCGTATGAATTGGATACAACTTCTGCAGCCGGACATTTTCGTGGCTCACCCTGTCGATTTGGATGGCCGCCATTCGACTACTCGTGAATCCAGCCAACCCTGCGGAGAAAAGCCATGCGATTCATGATCATTGTAAAAGCCAGCGCCGATTCCGAGGCGGGCGTGATGCCCAGCGAAGAACTGATGACCGCCATGGGCAACTACAACGAGGAATTGGCCAAGGCCGGCATTCTCATCGATTGCGACGGTCTGCAACCCAGCAGCAAAGGCGCCCGCGTGCGTTTCTCGGGTGAGCAGCGCACGGTGATCGACGGGCCGTTTGCGGAAACCAGGGAGCTGATCGCCGGTTACTGGATCTGGGAAGTGAAGTCCAAGCAGGAAGCCATCGACTGGGTCAAGCGCTGCCCTAATCCGATGCCGGGCACCGACGCCGAGATCGAGATTCGCCCGGTGTACTCGGCGGAAGATTTCGGTGAGGAATTCACTCCGAAACTGCGCGAACAGGAAGAAAGGGTTCGGGCTCAGGTCAAGAAGCCCTGACCAAGCCGAGAGCAACTCCCCCGCCCACATTGCCCCCTGTGGCGAGGGAGCTTGCTCCCCTGATCCTATGTCATTGCGATCGGCACTGTGCAATGAGCTGCTGTTCCTTGTAGGAGCTGTCGAGTGAAACGAGGCTGCGATCTTTTGATCTTGTAAAAAACCCAACGTCATAAGATCGCAGCCTCGTTTCACTCGACAGCTCCAACAAAGATCTGGCGTGCCTTAAATCGCTTTCTCATGTTCGAGCCCCAACCCGCTGATTCGTACTAACTTTCCAGTACAAAAAAATAAATGCGAAATCGGCCACAATCCGAAAGAACTAATTCCTTCGACTGGATAATCACTGATTAACTGCTAGCGTCAACTGACGAGTCCTACAGGCTTGCAGGAAACGGATTACGTAGTAACGGCCGTTAAGTGCCGAGTGTCCACTGAGCCACGAAGGGAACCGGGGAATCATGACCACTACTCGAAGGGGTACCCACGCCTTGTCATTGGCGGCAATGTCCACGCCTGCCGTTTGTGCGTTTGCGGACAATGCCGACACCACCAGCAATAGTCACAACCCCCGCAACCTGGCACCTGTTGCCAAGGTTTCCTTTGCCAGTGTTCACGATCGTGCCCACGCAGAACCGCCGTGGAACGCAAAGCCGATGGCCTCCCGCCATGCAACTTGCTCGCGGGCATCAACATCACCTCCGGCAAGTAAGGGCTTTTATATGCTCGGTGCAATTCGCGCCGCCGGATTCAGCCTGATGACGATGTTCGTCAGTTGCGGTGTCGGTGCCACGGACCTGGATACCCGGATTGGCAAAATCGCCATGGAAGGCGAGCTGCCAACTCGCGAGGCAATCCCCAGGCTCTACGCCGAACTGGATTTTCAGCAAGCCACCCAAAGTTACTTGTGGGCGTTGCCGCTGGTGTCCTACGCGCAATGGCAGGAAGAATTCCGTGACAAGCTCGGCGCGAAAAGCGGCGACCTGATGGTCCTCAACACCTACGAGGACAAACTCGGGGTGATCACCGCCAATGCCACCACGCCTTACATTCTCGGCTTCGTCGACCTCAATGAAACCGGTCCACTGGTGATCGAGCTCCCGCCGGGCCCGACCGCCGGAGGGGTGGGCGATTTCTGGCAGCGGGCGATCATCGACATGGGCCAGACCGGTCCGGACAAAGGCAAAGGTGGCAAGTACCTGGTGCTGCCACCGGGCGCAGAACTGCCGGCGGATGCTGGCAAGTACTACCTCGCGAAATCCGAAACCATGAACGTGCTGGTCGGCTTTCGCGTGCTCGATCCCGATCCGGCCAAGGGCAAGGCGCTGGTCGAGCAGTTCAAGATGTACCCCTATGCCAAGCGTGCCGAACCCGGCAAAACCCTGCTGCTGTCCCCTGGCGGCAAAGCCTGGTCCGGCACGCAGCCGCGAGGCATGGCCTATTGGGAGCGTTTGCACCAGATCATTCAGAAAGAACCGGTCAATGAACGCGACCGCTTCTACATGGCCATGCTCGCCAGCCTGGGCATCGAGAAGGACAAACCATTCAACCCCAACGACCACCAGCGCAAAGCCCTGGAGCAAGGTGCGCAAGTCGGTGAGCTGATCGCCAAGGCCAACACCTTCGCCAAACGTTTTCCGGATTCACAATTCTGGCCGGACCGCCAATGGGACACTGTACTGAACATCGCCGAACCGTCCCAGCGTGTCGCTTACTATGACCAGCTATGGGAGCGCAGTGCCTGGTTCTACGAAGCGGTCACCAACACCAAAGGCATGGTGTCGAAAACCCCTGGCCTGGGCCAGACCTACCTCGGCGCCTACACCGACAGCACAGGCAACTGGCTGGACGGTGCCAAAAGCTATCGCCTGCACGTCAGCGCCAATCCGCCGGCCAAGCAGTTCTGGTCGATGACGGTGTATGACATCGACACGCGTTGCCTGATCGATAACCCGCAACGCAAGGCCGACCTTTCGTCCCGTCAGGACCTGAAAAAGAACGCGGACGGTTCGGTGGACCTGTACTTCGGCCCGACCGCGCCACAAGGCTTCGAACACAATTGGGTGCAGACGGTGCCGGGCAAACACTGGTTCAGCTACTTCCGCCTGTATGCCCCGACTGAAGCCTATTTCGACAAAAGCTGGAAGCTCGACGACATCACCGCGGTGGAATGACGCCCAAGGGTTTATTAAGGAAGATTCATGAATAACCGTCTATTGCTCACCGCACTTTCGCTCGCCCTGAGCACCAGCGCCTGCGCCGACTTCACCGCCAGCCCTGAAGAGGCTCGGGCCATCGCCAAGGAAGCCTATCTTTATGGCTTCCCGGTGGTGGAGATGTACAAGACCCTCTACACCCAGGCCATCGACAAGCAGAGCCCGAACTTCAAGGCGCCGTTCAACCGGATCGGCAACACCGCCAAGGCGTTTACCGCCAAGGACACGGCCTTCGTCACCCCGAATGCTGACACACCCTACTCGTTCGTGTGGATGGACCTGCGCGCAGAGCCGGTGGTGTTGACCCTGCCGAAGATCGATGAAAACCGTTACTACTCGGTGCAATTGATTGATGCCTATACGCAGAATTTCGCTTACCTGGGCACCCGCAGTACCGGCAACAACGGCGGCCACTTCATGATTGCCGGTCCGAACTGGCAAGGCCAGCAGCCGGTTGAAATGGATCGCTTGCTGCGCAGCGAAACCAACATCGCGTACGCGCTGTACCGCACGCAGTTATTCGATGAAAAAGACCTGGCCAAGGTCAAGCAGATCCAGCAGGGCTACAAGGTCGAAACCCTGAGCCACTACGTCAAACAGAAACCCCCGGCAGCGGCGCCGAGGGTCAGGTGGCCTAAACCGGCGCCGACCATGAGCGACACCCCGGACCTGTTTCGCTACCTGAATTTCATGCTGTCGTTTGCGCCGGCCCAGGATGCCGAAAAAGACCTGCTCGCGCGCTTCAAGACGATCGGTATCGAAGCCGGCAAACCGTTCAAGCTCTCCAGCCTTTCGGCCGAACAACGCCAGGCCCTCGAAGACGGTATCAGCGATGCCAAGGCCGAGTTCGCCCAGTTCAAAAAAGACAAGGTCGACACCCACAAGGTCACCAGCGGCGATTTCTTCGGCACCCGTGATCACCTCAATGGCAATTACCTGTACCGCTACGCCGGGGCGAACATGGGGATCTTCGGCAACTCCGCCGAAGAGGCGAATTACATCGGCTACTTCGTCGACAACAAGGGCCAACCGGTCGATGCCTCGAAGCACGACTACACCCTGCACTTCGACAAGGGCGCCCTGCCCCCCGCCGACGCGTTCTGGTCGCTGACGATGTACGACGGCAAGAACAAATTGCTGGTGGCCAACCCGCTCAATCGCTACCTGATCAACTCGCGCATGCTGCCCGACCTCAAGCTTGATGCCGATGGCGGCCTGACCCTTTACGTGCAGCACCAGGCCCCGGCCAAAGACCTGCAGAACAACTGGCTGCCGGCACCCGACGGGCCGTTCTACGGCATTCTGCGTCTATACCTGCCTAAAACGGAGGTCACCAATGGCCAATGGAAAATGCCGCTGCTGACGCCTGTGGACGCTAAGCCATGAACACCTCTTCGAACACTTGCTGGAGCTCCACCATGGGCAGGAAAGCCTCGAACAAAGCCGCGTTGACTGCTCTCACCTTGAGCATGGCGCCATTGATGAGCCAGGCCGACAACGCCCGAGACTGGCAAAACCTGCCGACCGACCTGAACATGGTGTTCGGGTATTACAACAAGATCGACACCAACACCCCGATCGACACCTCGTTACCGATCGACGGTTTATCGCTCAATGCCGACCTGTACATCGCCCGTTTTGCCCGTTCGTTTTCCATTGACGGACGCAACAGCGCGATCCAGATCCTGCAGCCCTACGCCGACGTCTCCGCGTCGTTCGACAACGCGCAGTTCTTCAATGGCACCAAACACAACGGCGGCATGGCCGACACCCAGTTCGTGCTGGTGCACAACCTCTTTGGCGGCCCTGCACTGACCAAGGAAGAGTTTGCCAACTGGACACCGGAGACCTTCGTCACCGGCGCGCTGTGGATCACCGCCCCGACCGGCGATTACGACAAGGACCGGATCATCAACATCGGTTCCAACCGCTGGGCGTTCAAGCCGGAAATCGCCTTCGGCACACCGATCGGCCCGACCTGGCTCGAACTCAATACCTATGTGTCGCTGTACGGTGACAACGAGGACTACCACGGCGATCGCACCCTCGAGCAGAAGGCCCTGTACGCCATCGAAGGTCACTACAGCTACACCATCAACCGCGCGCTGTGGGCATCCCTGGACGCCACCTACAACCGTGGCGGGGAGACACGCATCGACGGCGAATGGCAGGACAACAAACAGGAAAACGCCCTGCTGGGTGCCAGTGTCGGCTTCATGCTCTCGCCTCAGTTCGGCGGATTGATCGCTTACTCGGACACAGTCTCCGAGCGCACCGGCTCGCCGGACGTCAATACCTGGACACTGCGCTTGCAGTACGCCTGGTAACGGAGCACCTGTGCCGCCGGCGAAACGCCGGGCTAACCAGTTTTCACTTGTGGTTCATTCCAGTCATTCCGACTTTCATGTTTTGACCGAGGACGCTTTTCATGTCTGCCATTAACGACCTCAAGGCCCTGCAGGCCAGCATTGCCGAAGCCGTCCTCGGCCAGGATCAAGTGATTCGGCAGATCATCCTTGGCTTGTTGGCCAATGGGCATCTGCTGCTGGAAAGCCTGCCGGGGCTGGCCAAGACACGTACGGTCAAGGCACTGGCCAGGCACCTGGACGCGAAGATGAGCCGCATCCAGTTCACCCCGGATTTGCTGCCGTCGGACATCACCGGCGCCGAGGTGCTGCATCAGGTCGATGGCAAAAACGAGATCCGTTTCCAGCCCGGCCCGCTGTTCGGCAACCTGATCCTCGCCGACGAAATCAACCGCGCGCCGGCCAAAGTCCAGGCGGCGTTGCTCGAAGCCATGGAAGAACGGCAGATCACCGTGGCCGGCAACAGCCATGTGTTGCCGGAGCTGTTCATCGTGGTGGCGACTCAGAACCCGATCGAACAGGAAGGCACGTACCCGCTGCCGGAAGCGCAGATGGACCGCTTTCTAATGAAGGTGCTGCTGGATTACCCGAGTGCGGACAATGAAAGCCAGGTGTTGCGTTTGCTTCGCGAAGAAGAACAGGCGCAGGGGAACAAAACGGCAGCGACGCCAGGTTTTGCGCTGTCCCAGGACGTGATCTTCGCCGCACGCCGGGAAGTCAGTGCCGTCCACGTGTCACCGGCCATCGACCGCTACCTGATCGACTTGATCAACGCCACCCGGCACCCGGCCGATTACGACGCCGACCTCGGTCGCTGGATCGCCATCGGTGCCAGCCCGCGTGGTGGCATCGGCCTGGACCGTTGCGCCCGAGCCGATGCCTGGATGCAGGGACAGGACTTTGTGTCGCCGGACAACGTCCGCGCCGTGGTTCATCCGGTGCTGCGTCACCGTTTGCACTTGAGCTACGACGCGGTAGCCGACGGCGTGACGGCCGATCAGGTGCTCGATCGTCTGCTCGACAAGGTAGCGATTCCCGCATGAACACCGACGGCCTGGTCTACGTCTCTCTGGCGCAACTGATGGCGCTGGATTTAAAGGCGCACGGCCTGAGTTTTGTTGCCCGCCAGCCGCGCAGCAGTATCCTCGCGGGCAACCATGCGTCGCGTCTGCGTGGCCGTGGTTTGAATTTCGATGAGTTGCGCCGTTATCAGCCGGGGGACGATCTGCGTCATCTGGATTGGCGTGCGTCGTTACGCACCGGCAAACCGGTGGTTCGCACCTTTACCGAAGAGCGCGATCGTCCGGCGTTGATTCTGGTGGATCAGCGCATGTCGATGTTCTTTGGCTCGCAGCGCAGTTTCAAATCCGCCCTCGCCGCCGAACTTGGCGCGCTGGCGGCGTGGATGGTATTCAACGCGGGTGACCGGGTGGGCGGCCTGGTGTTCAACGATCAGCGCATCGACAGCGTTGTTCCCCTGCGCAGCCGAAAACGCATCGAAGCGCTGTGCAGCCGCATCGCACAACAGAATCAGCAACTCAACGCCGCCAACCCGGACGCCGAAGGCGAAGACCAGCTCAACAAGGTCTTGCAGCATTGCCTGGCCGTGGCGGGACACGATCACCTGATCTGCATCGTCAGCGATTTTGCCGGCGCCGGTGAGCGCACCTTGCAGTTGATGCGGCAGTTGTCGGCACATAACGACGTAATCGCCATGCAGGTCTATGACCCACTGGCGCTGAACTTGCCGAAAAACGGGCGATTACTGATTACCCAAGGCCAGTTGCAGGTGGAGCTGGCCGTCGAACAACGCAGCGTGCATCAACCCTTGGGGGACTTTCTCAGCGGCCGCCTGAAAGACGTCGCCACCCTGCTGCGCCGCAGTCAGGTGCCGTTGATGATGTTCAGCACCGCTACCGATGCTCAAGAGCAACTGCGGGCTGAACTCGGCAGGAGGCAGCAATGAACCCGAACATTCCGAGCATCGACCAGCTCAAGGAAATCGCGCTGCCTGCCCCGGTGAGTTATGCGCCCCAGACGTGGGGTTGGTGGGTGTTGCTGGCCGTCCTGGTGCTCGCGGTACTGCTGCTGAGTGCACGGCGGTACTGGCAGTGGCGGCGAGATCGGTATCGGCGTGAAGCGTTGGTGCGGTTGGCGCAATTACAACAGCGAAGTAATGATCTGCAAGCGTTGCGCGAGTTGCCTGAGCTGCTCAAACGAGTAGCGCTTTCAATGCCTTCTGCCCATGAGAGTCCGCTCTTTGTGGGAGCAAGGCTTGCCCGCGATGCAGACACCTCAAATCCACAGCCTGACCGCGTTATCGTTCATCGCGGGCAAGCCTTGCTCCCACAAGGGTCTGTCGGTGCTATCGGAGGTGAGGAATGGCAGGCATTTTTGGTGCGTCATAGTGCGCAGCCATTACCCGCCGATTTCAGCCAGCAACTGGCGCTGCTCGCCTACGCGCCAGACGCGGTAGTGCTGGCGTTGCCAGGCGACAAGCGCGCGCAGTTGTTCAGCACCTGCAAACGCTGGGTGGAGCATCACCATGTGGCAGCTTGATTACCCCTGGCTGTTGTTGCTGCTGCCGCTGCCCTGGCTGGGCTATCGCTACCTGCCCGATTACCGGGAGGCTCGCAGCGCCGTGCGGGTGCCGTTTTTCGGTGCCATGAGCCGCGCAGTCGGTCAGGCACCAAGCCAGGCCGGGACGCGCAGTAATCGCTGGCAATTGCTCCTGAGTCTGCTGGTCTGGGCCCTGTTGCTGGTGGCCGCCGCTCGCCCGGTGCTGATTGAAAAACCTATCGAGCGCCAGCAACCGGTGCGTGACCTGATGCTGGCCATCGACATTTCCCAGTCCATGGAAACCACTGACTTCACCGATGCCAACGGGCAGAAAATCAATCGCCTGGCAGCGGTCAAGGAAGTGGTCCATGGCTTCATCGACAAACGCAAAGACGATCGGCTGGGTTTGATCGTGTTCGGCAGCGGCGCCTATCCGCAGGCGCCGCTGACACTCGATCACGCCAGCCTCTCGTTGTTGCTGGACGACACCGGCATCGGCATGGCCGGTCCGAATACTGCCATTGGAGACGCGATTGGCCTGAGCCTCAAACTGCTCGACCAGGCCCATGAACAGGAAAAAGTCGTGATTCTGCTCACCGACGGCAACGACACCAGCAGCGCGATCACCCCGGACCACGCGGCCGCCATGGCCGCCGCCAAGGGCGTCACCATTCACACCATCGGCATTGGTGACCCCACCGCCGAAGGTGAAGCCAAGGTCAACCTGCAAGGTTTGCAGCAGATCGCCGAAACCACCGGCGGCAAATTCTTCCGGGCCGAAGACCGCACCGCGCTGGATCAGGTCTACAGCACGCTCGACACGCTGACCCCGCATCAGGTGAAAACCTTGAGCCATCAGCCCAAGAAGGACCTGTTCTGGTGGCCGTTGGGCACTGCCATGGCGTTGCTCGCGCTGTATCACGCCGCTGCCCTGCTGCGTCCGCGCCTGACACTCGCTCGTCAGCGACAGGAGGCTTGAGATGGACATTAATCTCAGCGACTTCCACTTCCTGCGCCCGCTCTGGTTGTTACTGGTGCCGTTCGCCGCATTGCTGCCGGTGCTCTGGCGCCGTAGCCGTGACCTGCAACGGCGCCTGCGGGGCAATATTGCCGAGCATCTGCTGCCGCACCTGCTGATCACCCCGCAGGACTCGCATCGCTTCCGGCCGGTGCATCTGGTCTGCGCCGTGCTGATCCTCGGCGCAATCGCCGCGGCCGGGCCCACCTGGGAGCAGGACCGTCCGGACTTCCTGGAGAACCGCGCACCGTTGATCATCGCTATCGACCTGTCGCCCTCGATGGATGCCAACGATGTGCAGCCGACGCGGCTGGAGGCGGCCAAACACAAACTCCACGACCTTATTCAGCGCCGCGCTGGCGCGCGTAACGCGCTCATCGCTTACGCCGGCAGCGCCCATCTGGTACTGCCAGCCACCGACGATCCGGCGCTGCTCGACACCTTCATGCAGGCATTGAGCACTGAACTGATCGGCAAGCCGGGCAAAAACATCGGCGCGGTGATCGATCAAGCCAAACGACTGCTGGCGGCGGAGAAAACGCCGGGCACATTGTTGCTGATCACCGACGGTGCCGACACCTCGCAACTCGCCGGTCTGGAAAAGCAGCTGGATGGCAGCGGGTTACAAGTCCTGATCCTGGCCGTCGGCAGCGAGGACGGTGGAGTCATCCACGACGCCAATGGCCAGGTGCGCACCGACAGTAATGGTCGACCTGCACTGGGGAGTTTCGACCAGGCAGCCATCAAGCAACTGGCGTCGGCCATGGACGCGCCGCTGGGCAGCCTGACCCTCAATAACGACGATCTCGACTGGATCGAGCTGCATGCCCAGCACCATTTCCAGAGTGCCAGTGATGAGCAGCGTGAGTTGCACTGGAAGGACGCGGGTTACTGGCTGTGCTGGCCGCTGCTGCTGTTGGCTTTTCTGAGTGTGCGAAAAGGCTGGAGCGTCAACTGGATGGCCGGTTTGCTGCTGGCGCTCGGGCTCGGCATGCAACCCGCGCCCGCGCAAGCCAATGCCCTGACCGATGCCTTTTTCACCCCGGACCAACAAGGCCGCTGGGCGTTCGAGCACGAGCATTTCCCGCAAGCGGCGGCACATTTTGTCGATCCGTACTGGAAAGGCATCGCTGCCTATAACGCTGCGGATTTCGATCTGGCACTGGCCAGCTTCGCGCGTCTGGAAACGCCTCAGGCGTATTTCTATCTGGGCAACATTTACGTACGCCGCTTCAAATTTGACGAGGCGATTGCCGCCTATGAACAGGCGTTGAAGCTGCAGCCGCAATTCCCCGAGGCCACGGCTAACCTGGCATTGGCGATTGCCCTGCAGAAAGACACTGAAAGCGCCGAGCAAAACGCGCCCGAGGTCAAACCTGACGAAATCAAAATGGACAAGGCACCGGGTAAAGGCCAAAGCAAAGCGGTCGAGACCCAGCAGGCAGCTTCGGACACGCAGTGGCTGGAAAACCTGACGACATCGCCGGCGAAGTTCTTGAAGCAGAAGTTCAGCTTGCAGGATCAGGCGGGGAGCAAACCATGAGCCTCCTTCGAGACCGAGTCGCCACCATCGCGAGCAGCCCAATCACCGCAATATTCGGCACCGTACTCATCTGCCTGTTCCCCACATTCGCCCTGGCAGCCGAGCCAGAGCTCAGGATCCAGACCCGACTGCAACCCGCCGATTCAATCATGGTCGGCAGCCTGGTGGAGCTGCAACTCGACGTTCTCACCGACAGCTGGTTCACCGACGCCCCCACCCTGCCCGATCTGAAATTGTCAGGCGCACTAGTCATGCCCCCGGACGGCCACGCCGAGCACATCAACCAGACCCTGGAAGGCAAGTCGTTCAACGGCATGCGATACAGCTACCGCATCACCCCGAACAGCGTTCAGGGCTACGATATCCCGGCATTGACCGTGCACGCCAAACCGGGACAGGCCAGCGTCGAGTTGAGCGCCCAGAGCCAACCGCTGCACTTTGACGCGGCACAACCACCCGGCTTCCAGCCCGGCGAGCCGGTACTGGTCGCCGAGGGACTGCGCTTCACGCAAACAATCAGCCATTCGGCGACGCCACTAAAAGTCGGCGACAGCATCACCCGCCAATTGACCCTGCAAGCCGACAACGCGCTGGCGATGTCCCTGCCGGCGCCGGCCCTGGGTGAGATTTCGGGTCTCAGTCGATATCCGAAAAACCCGCAGATCAGCGATCTGGACGACGGCCGGGGCAATCTCACTGGCGGCCAGCGCATCGACACCGTGACCTACCGGATCGAAACCGAAGGCCAGCACCAATTGCCGGCCATCGTTCTGGAATGGTGGGACGCCAGCAGCCAGAAAACCCGCACCGCGGAGGTCCCGGCGTTGACATTCGAGGCAGCGGCCAACAGCGCTTATCGCCCGGTATTTTCCATCACCGAAGACCTGAAAAAACTCGGCCAGCAAAGCCGTTTGCACTTGTCCGGACACTGGCTGCTCATCGGCGCGCTGCTGCTGATCGTCGCCCTCCTGGGCTGGTTTGCACGCCCCGTCGCCCAGCGCCTGCACGCGAGATGGCAGGCCCGGCGTAGCGCCCGGCAGGCCGCGTGGCTGGCGTCTGCGGACTATGCCTGGCGGCAAATCCCGGCGCAGATCGAGGGCAAACCGCCACAGCTTGGCGCGCTTTACCTGTGGGTTCGACGCAGTCGTCTGGGCCTGAAACTGAGCGGAATCAGTCCGCGCCTGCAAGGCCTGTTACGCGCCTGTTACGGCCCGCAGCCGACCGAAGATCAGGCGCTGCAACAGCTCAAGCAATCCTTGGCTACGCTGCATAGTCAGGCCGACCGCAGCAAGACCTCTACCGTTTCTGCGTTACGACCACTAAACCCCGTTCACGAGAAGGAATTCCCATGACGAACCCGGTATCGATGCACCACCGCCACGGGCTAAAACTGCTGTTCGCTTTGGCCTTGAGCCTGCCAATGCTGGCACTGGCCGCTACGCCACTGCCTTCGTGGAATGACGGCCCGTCGAAGAAGAACATCATCGAGTTCGTCCAGGCAGTCACCGACCAAACCAGCAAGGACTTCGTCAAACCCGAGGATCGTATTGCCGTGTTCGACAACGACGGCACCCTGTGGAGCGAGCAGCCGATGTACTTCGAGCTGTTGTTTGCCCTGGAAGAGGTCAAGCGCAACGCGCCGCAGCACCCGGAATGGAAAACCACCCAGCCGTTCAAGGCCGTCATCGAAAAAGATCACCAGGCCCTCGCTGCCACAGGCATGGACGGCATCCTGAAGATCTTCGGTGCCACCCATACCGGCATGACCACCGAGGCCTTCGATGACTACGCCAAAACGTGGTTGAGCCAGGCCAAACACCCCAAGACCGGCAAGCCTTACACCGAAATGATCTTCCAGCCGATGCTGGAAATGCTCGACTACCTGCGCAGCCAGAACTTCAAGACCTACATCGTTTCCGGGGGCGACACCGCGTTCATGCGCGCCTTTGCCGAGAAGGTCTACGGCATACCGCCGGAGCAGGTCATCGGCACGACGTTTGTCACGGCGTTTCAGTACAAGGACGGCAAGGCGTCAATCCTGCGCACCCCGAAACTGGCGCACAACGACGATGGCCCGGGCAAACCCGAAAGCATCGACGCGGTCATCGGTCGTCGACCGATTCTCGCCTTCGGCAACTCCGATGGCGACCTGCAGATGCTGCAGTGGACAGCTGACGGCCCGGGCAAACGATTCATGGGGCTGGTGCATCACACCGACGCCAAGCGCGAATGGGCCTATGACCGCCAGTCACAGATCGGCCATCTGGACAAAGCTCTGGATGAAGCGAACAAACGCGGCTGGACCGTGGTGGACATGGCGGCCGAATGGCGCCGGATCTATCCCTACGACGCCGCCGCAACGGAGCAATGAAGAAAAAAAGCGTAACGCAGGACCGCAATAAACGTTTGTCGCCTTAACGCGACGTTAGAGCAAAAGGAGCTAGTCAGATGACTCGCATGCACAAGTGGCTACCGAAACTCGCCCTGGTGGCAGCTTCGGTGATGGCGATTTCGGCAACTGCCGGGGCCGCTGAAAAACCTAACATTCTGGTGATCTTCGGCGACGACATCGGTCAGACCAACATCAGCGCCTATTCCATGGGTGTAGTCGGTTACAAGACCCCGAACATCGATCGCATCGCCAAAGAAGGCATGATGTTCACCGATTATTACGCGGAGAACAGCTGCACCGCTGGACGATCGTCGTTCATCACCGGCCAGACGCCGCTGCGAACCGGGCTGTCGAAGGTCGGCATCCCCGGTGCGCCGGTCGGCTTGCAGAAGCGCGATATCACCATCGCGCAAGCCCTTAAAGGACTGGGATACGCTACTGGCCAGTTCGGCAAGAATCACTTGGGTGACCGGGATGAGTACCTGCCAACCAATCATGGTTTCGATGAGTTTTTCGGTAACCTCTACCACCTCAACGCCGAAGAAGAACCCGAGCGCCCTTACTGGCCCAAGGATGATGCCGCGTTCGTCAAGGCCACCTCTCCGCGCGGGGTGATCCACAGCTTTGCTGACGGCAAGATCGAAGACACGGGTGCTTTGACAGCCAAGCGCATGGAAACCATCGACGACGAAACGACCGCCGCAGCGCAGGCGTTCATCGAGAAGCAGGCCAAGGCGGACAAACCGTTCTTCGTCTGGATGAACACCACCCGTATGCACTTGTTCACCCACGTGCGCGAATCGATGAAGGGCCAGAGCGGCATGCCCGGCAACGAGTATGCGGATGGCATGCTCGAGCACGATGGCGACGTCGGCAAACTGCTGAAAACCCTTGATGACCTGAAGATCGCTGACAACACCATCGTCGTCTACACCACCGACAACGGCCCAAATCAGTTCTCCTGGCCGGACGCGGCAACCACGCCGTTCCGTAACGAGAAGAACTCCAACTGGGAGGGCGCCTACCGGGTCCCGGCGATGATTCGCTGGCCAGGCAAGGTCAAGCCGGGTGAAATCTCCAACGAAATGTTCTCGGGTCTGGACTGGTTCCCTACCTTGTTGGCAGCGGCGGGCGATACCGAAGTCAAGGACAAGTTACTCAAAGGCTGGGCACCGACCTCCGGTGGCAACAACTTCAAAGTGCACCTGGACGGCTACAACCAACTGCCGTACCTGACCGGCCAGCAGCCTAAAAGTGAACGCAAAGAGTTCTATTACTTCAACGATGACGGCGTACTGGTCTCGATGCGTTACGACAACTGGAAAGCGGTGTTCTGCGAACAACGCGCACCTGGCGGCTTCAAGGTCTGGAGCGAACCGTTCGTTTGCCTGCGTGTACCGAAAATCTTCAACTTGCGCATGGACCCCTACGAACGCGCCGATATTGTTTCTGATCAGTACTACGACTGGACGACCAAAAACGTATACCTGACCGAAGTGGCAGTGATGAAGTCGGCAGCGTTCCTGCAGACCTTCATCGATTATCCGCCTAGTCAGAAACCGGCCAGCTTCAGCGTTGACCAGATCCGTGCTGCGGTAGATGCAAAAATTGCTGAAAAAATGAAGAATCAACCTGCACAGTAAGACCGTTCGACCGCCGCTCGCCCTCATCGGCGAGCGGCCTTATTCCTGATTGCAAACACACCCCGTAGGAGCTGCCGCAGGCTGCGATCTTTTGATCTTTGGCCCTTTCAAGATCAAAAGATCGCAGCCTGCGGCAGCTCCTACAGGGGTTGTGTCATTCGATATTTTGTACAAGGCAATAGACCCATGTCCTCACGTGTCGCCAGCAAGCCGTCGGCCATACCTGTCACTCATCCCGTCGCGTCCCCGGCGCTGCTGATCCCCGCCCTGCTGCTGTTCGTCTCCGGCGCCGCAGCGCTGGTGTATCAGGTGCTCTGGATCAAACAGCTGTCCCTGGTGGTCGGTGTCGAGGTCTATGCGATTACCACCGGGATCAGCGCGTTTTTCGCCGGGCTGGCCTTGGGCGGTTTGCTTTTCGGGCGCTGGGCGGATCGCTTGCAGCAACCCGTACTGCTCTACGCCGGGCTGGAAGTGCTGGTGGCAGTGCTCGGTGTCGGCGCTACATTTGCGATGAGCCTGGCGGCCAGCCCGTTCGCCTGGCTGGAGCAACACATCGGCATCGCTGCCTGGGTCCTGCCTTTTGCACTGGTGGGCGTTCCGGCACTGTTGATGGGCGGTACGTTGCCGGTGTTGGTGCGCTCCCTGGCGGCCGACCCGCAGCAATTGGGCAAGGCCGGTGGCCAGTTGTATGCCGCGAACACCGCCGGGGCCATTGCCGGCACCCTGCTCGCCGCCTTCGTGCTGATCGCCACCCTTGGCGTGCGCGGCAGTGCCCTGGCCGCCGCGATGCTCAACCTGTTGGCGGCTGCAGGAGCGTTATGGTTTCAACGCCGACAGTCGATGCCGATTGAAGCCACCGTAAAACAGGTCGCTCATCAAGCACACGACCGTCTCGCCTTGTGGCTGTATTCGATTGCCGGCGGTGTGGCCCTGGGCTATGAGGTGGTCTGGTCGCAGTCCATCGTGCAGTTCATGAGCACGCGCACCTACGCGTTTGCCGTGGTGCTCGCGACGTACCTCACCGGCCTGTTTCTGGGCAGCCTGATACTCGCCCGTCGGGTTGATCGCATCCGCGATCCTTGGGGTGTGTTCGGGTTACTGATCGCCGGCGCCGGGTTGATCGCTTTACTCGAAGTTGCCTTGCTCGGACGTTGGCTGGTGCTCGCACAAAGTGTGGCGGAAACCTGGGTGTTGTCCCTGGGGGCCGGTGAACTGGTAGGCATGAGCGCGCGGTTCGCCGTGGCGGCCCTGAGCATCGTGTTCGTGCCCACCTTGTTGCTGGGCGCCGCGTTCCCGCTGGCACTGCGCTTGAGCGTCGGTCGCGAGCGTGTCGGGCAAGACGTGGGCGCAGTGGTCGCGTTTAACACGCTCGGCGGGATCATCGGCGTGATGCTGTGCGGGTTCGTGCTGATTCCGCTACTCGGGTTGGTGCGAACTCTCGGATTGCTGGCATTGGTGGCGGCCGGGATCGGTTATTTCGCGGTGCGCAAAGGTCATGGCGTGAAGAAAGGCCGGCGTCAGGGCGTAGTCGCCATCGGTGTGCTGTCGGTGGCCGTCGCGCTGCTGACACCCGTCGACAAACTCGCCAGCCTGCTGCCCGGCGCGCGCAACGGTACGCTGGCCTTCTATGAAGAGGGACGCGGCGGCACCGTCGCCGTGGTCACTCAGGGCAAGGGTCAGAAAGCCTTCCAGCGCTTGTACATCCAGGGCGTCTCCAACACGGGCGACGCCATGCCGTCCCTGCGCTACATGCGTGTCCAGGCGCTACTGCCGCTGTTGATCCATAACGGCGAACCACGCTCGGCACTGGTGATTGGTTTTGGTACCGGGATTACCGCCGGCGCCCTCACCCGCTACCCGGGACTTGAGCATCGCGTGGTCGCCGAGCTGCTGCCATCGGTGGTCAAGGCTGCGCCGCTGTTCAAGGGCAACTTCAATGCGGCGGCGGATCCCGGCGTGGATGTACGCCTGCGCGATGGACGCCAGGAACTGCTGCGCAATCCGCAACGCTACGACCTGATTACCCTCGAACCACCACCGCCCTCCGCTGCCGGTGTGGTGAATCTGTATTCTCAGGACTTTTATCAGTTGGCTGCCAGTCGACTGGAGAACAAAGGCCTGGTGGCTCAGTGGCTGCCATTGCCGACCCAGAACATCGACGATTCGCGCTCGCTGGTGCGCAGTTTTCTGGAGGTGTTCCCCTACGCCACGCTATGGACCAGCGAGTTCCACGAAATGCTGTTGGTGGGGTCGATGGAACCGATCGAACTGGATGCGGCAAAAATCACCGAGCGTTTCCAGCAGGAGACGGTGCGCAGTACGTTGCAGGACGTGGGCATTGGCTCCGCCCCGGCGTTGCTGGCGACCTGGGTGACTGACCGCGCAGGCCTGGAGCGGTTCGCCGGGAACGCGCAACCAGTCACCGATGATCAGCCGCGAATCGAATATGCACCGTGGGTACGCGCCAAGGAAATCACCCGTGTTCTGCCCGCCTTGCTGGACTTGCGCATCGCGCCGCCGCTGGTGAATGCCGATGCCGGTTTTGTGGAGCGCATGAACACCCATCAGCAACGCCTGATGCAGTTCTATCGGGCGAGTTTGCATGCCTACAACGGTGATCGTGAGGCCTGGGCCAGGGATGCCCGGGAAGTGATGCGCGGGGATGGGGGGAATCCGTATTTCCGGTGGTTCATGGGGGAGTGATGTAGCGCGTGATACCGCCATCGCGAGCAAGCTTTGCTCCTGCAGGAACGCTGCGAAGCCTGCTCGCGATGAGGCCATCAGCCCCGCTACATTACTTGGACTTGAGCTTCAGATAGGACTGATGCAAATCCGCAGCCCAACCATCGAGTACGCCCTTGACGTCATCGGCTTTCATGACCTGGGAATCATTTTCCAGCGGTTTGCCGGTGCCTTTGCGCACCACCTGGGCGATTACGTGGTTGTCGCTGCCATCGAGAAATACCGCTTCAGTGGCCAGGTCGGTTTCCTGATCGCGAATACCGCTGGCGGTACTGACCGCTGCGGCCACCAGTGCGATCGGGATCACCTCATACGGCTTGAGCCCTTCGGTCTTGCTGCTGACGGCAGTAATGGCGGCACGCACCACGATCACGCCAGGACCTGGACCTGCGGCCAATGGCAAGGATTTGCCGATTTCACGCTTGAGGGCTTGATCGTAGTAGCTGGTAATACCGTTGAGGGTCGCCTGAGGGATTTTCACGGTGGCCTGAGGCTTTGGATAAAGCTGGGTCGGTTCGATGTAAACGCTGTTGTACTTGTTGACGTCCAGCTTGGGGTCGATCCAGCGCATCACCGTGCCACCTGACGGCGATTCAGTTTCCTTGAGTTGGCTGTAATCCTTGAGAAAGCCCGAGTACTGGTCGGGTTCAACAACCTTGCTGGCACAGCCTGTAACACCGATCGAGGCAATGCACAGCGTGCTCATCATTAACGCTAGCTTCATGCGGTAACTCCTGTAAGTAAAGCGCACAACATTACGGGGAAGAGTGTTACAGGTATAGACACTGCAACGGATGTTCGTACGAAAAATTACCCTGTTTGTTTAACGGCGAGCGTACGCTCACAACCGTCATTTGACAGACGCCGGTCATCCGGCAAAGCTGAACCCAGCTTGAACGCGCGCCTGACGGCAAACGCACATGGACTACGGAAGTCGTAATGCCGAAAGATAAAAATAAAGCGGTAAAACAAAACCCTGATTCGCCGAAGAACCTGATCAACCGATACCTGTTTCCGGTCGCCATCACCGCCCTGCTGCTCGCCGTCGCCGGTATCGCCTGGTTTCTGTTCAGCAGCCAACCGGCGCCAGTGACGTACGTACCGGCCAAGCCGGCAGTGAGCGCGCCCGTTGTGCAACCGGCCAAGCCGCAACCGGTCGCACTGGCGCCAGCGAAAATGGTCGATGAGCAGCAGTGTCAGGGCTGTCACAGCGAGCAGGTCAAGGATTGGCAGGGCTCCCATCACCAACTGGCGATGCAGGAAGCCAATGCCGAAACGATGCTGGGGGATTTCAATAACGTCACCTTCAAGGCGGAAAACGAGACCACGCGTTTTTCCCGCAAGGACGGCGGTTTCTGGGTCAACACACCGGGCATCGATGGCAAGAATGCCGACTTCAAAGTCGCCTACACCTTCGGCATCGCACCGTTGCAGCAATACCTGATCGAGGTCGGCGAAGGCCGCCTGCAGGCGCTCGGAGTGGCGTGGGATACCGAAAAGCATCGCTGGTTTCATCTGTACCCAGGCCAGGGCGTGAACTTCAAGGACCCGCTGCACTGGAGCAAGCCAAGCCAGAACGCCAACTTCATGTGCGTCGAGTGCCATACCACCGGTTACAAGCGTAATTTCGATGCCGGGAAAAACACCTTCAACAGTCAGTGGAACAGCCTCGGCGTCGGTTGCCAGGCGTGCCATGGTCCGGCCTCCAGTCACCTGGAGTGGACGGCGAAAAAAACTGACCTGATTCACAAAGGTTTTGCCGTCGATCTCAAGGACAAGAACGCCACCGTCGAAATCGAAACCTGTGCCCGTTGTCATTCGCGCCGAGCACCGCTGGGGGACGGTTTCACCGTGGGTAATCGGTTGATGGACGACTACCTGCCCAGCGCCCTGACGCGGGAGCTGTACGCACTGGACGGCAAAATCAAGGATGAAGTGTTCGAGCACGGCTCCTTCGCCCAAAGCAAAATGGCCGACAAGGGCGTGCGTTGCAGTAACTGCCACAATCCCCACAGTAACGAGCTGAAAGCACCGGGCAATGCGGTCTGCCTGCAGTGCCACAACACGGCGGGTAAAACCGCTGTAGAGGGTGTGGATGGCAAGGGCTTGCAAGCGAAAAATTACGATTCGATCGAGCACACACGGCACACGATGGGTCAGCCGGGTTCGCAGTGCGTGGATTGCCATATGCCCGGCAAGTTCTACATGGGCAATGACTTCAGGCACGATCACAGCTTCAGCATTCCCAACCCGGAGCGGGCGAAAAAACTGAACACGCCGGACGCTTGCCTGACCTGTCACCAAGGCAAGGCCGGTGACAAGGTTACGGAGCAATTCAAGCTCTGGAACACGGCCAACGCCAACGCCGTTCAGGCCCCGAGATACGACGAAAGCCTGTGGCTGATTCGCAACGGTCAGCCGGGTGCCGCCGATGCGTTGTATGAGCAACTGCAGCGCAGCAATCTGCCAGCGATCCAGCGCGCGACGCTGCTCGCCGAGCTGCCGCTATATCCCAGCCAGCAGGCGTTGAAGCTGGCCACCAAGGACTTGCAGCACCCGGCACCGCAAGTGCGCGAAAGCGCGGTACGGGCGATCAGTGCGTTCCTCCCTCCCCCGGAACGGGCGCCGCTTTTGACGCCGTTGTTGAGTGATCCGGTGAAAGCGGTACGCATCGCAACCGCACGGGATCTGCTCAGTGCTTCGCGCAACGGTTTGGGCAGCGCCCAGGCCAGTTGGGAAGCGGCGATCGGCGAATACGAGACGGTGCAGAAGAGCCTGGGTGAACGGGCTGAATCCAATCTCAACCTGGCGATGCTGTATCAGGCCAACGGTCGCAGCACTGAAGTCGAAGGGTTGCTGCGAACAGCGCTCAAGCGCGATCCGGATTTCTACCCGGCACTGGTGACGCTGGTGCAATGGCTGGAAGCCAGCGGACGCGCCGGGGAAGCGCGGGCATTGCTGGAACAAAGCCTGAAAGAGCATCCGGACTCTGCGTTGCTGCAGCATACCCAGGGCTTGTCGCTGATCCGCGCCGGCAAAACCGCCGAGGCCATGCCGCTGCTACGCAAGGCCGCAACCCTGGAGCCGCAGAACGCTCAGTACGGGTATGTGCTGGCAGTGGCGTTGCACGACAGCGGCAAGGTCGACGAGGCTTGCCTGGAGCTGGAAAGGCTGCTGAAGGTCCAGCCGGCCAACCGGAATGCACGTCTGTCGTTGATCCAGTACTACCTGGAAAACGGGCAGGAGCCAAAAGCTCAAGTGCTGTTGCAGGGCTGGAAGAAGATGAACATGGGTGATCCGGCGCTGAAGTGATTTCACGATCCCGACAACGCTAACCTGTAGGAGCTGCCGCAGGCTGCGATCTTTTGATCTTGGCGATCCTCAAAGATCAAAAGATCGCAGCCTGCGGCAGCTCCTACATGGATCGGGGGTATAGAAGTTCTGCAGCGCAACACGCTACAGCTACACACGTGCACTAAAAAACCATATCAGCGAGCGGCAAAACGCCGCGGATGTGCCTTTTAATCTGATCCGTATAAATGACGTTTTTCTGAGTCTGTTTTGTTTCGGGCAGGGTTTCTACAGTGCAGGACCTGTCAGGCCGGGTGGCCTGGCACTACTTTGCAACCGTGGAAGCAATGACCATGAGCACAGCAACAACCGGCCAGGCCTATAACTACAAGGTCGTGCGCCAATTCATCGTGGCAACCATCGTCTGGGGTGTCGTGGGGATGGCGATGGGGGTGTGGATCGCCTCGCAACTGGTATGGCCCGAGATGAACCTCGACCTGCCATGGACCACTTTCGGCCGCCTGCGACCGCTGCACACCAGCCTGGTGATTTTCGGGTTTGCCGGCAGCGCGCAATTCGCCGCCAGTTACTACGCCGTGCAGCGCACCTGCCAGGTACGCCTGTTCTCAGACAAGCTGGCGGCGTTCACATTCTGGGGCTGGCAATCGGTGATCGTGGTCATGCTGGTCAGCCTGCCCCTGGGCTACACCACCACCAAGGAATACGCCGAGATCGAATTCACCGGCGCGGTATGGATGACCGTGGTCTGGGTCGCGTACGCCATTGTGTTCTTCACCACCGTGGTTCAGCGCAAGACCAAACACATCTACGTGGGCAACTGGTTCTTCGGCGCCTTTATCGTGGTAATCGCCATGTTGCACGTGGTCAATCACCTGTCGATTCCGGTGGACTGGTTCAAGTCCTACCCGGTGTATGCCGGGGCCACAGACGCCATGGTCCAGTGGTGGTACGGGCATAACGCGGTGGGCTTTTTCCTGACCACCGGGTTCCTCGGGATGATGTATTACTTCGTTCCCAAGCAAGTGAACCGTCCCGTGTACTCCTATCGGTTATCGATCGTGCACTTCTGGGCGCTGATCACCTTGTACATCTGGGCAGGCCCGCACCATCTGCATTACACCGCACTGCCGGACTGGGCGCAGTCGCTCGGCATGGCGATGTCGCTGATCCTGCTGGCACCAAGCTGGGGCGGGATGATCAACGGAATGATGACGCTGTCAGGTGCCTGGCATAAGTTGCGCACCGACCCGATCCTGCGTTTTCTGGTGCTTTCCCTGGCCTTCTACGGCATGTCGACCTTCGAAGGGCCGATGATGGCGATCAAGACTGTCAACGCCCTCTCCCACTACACCGACTGGACCATCGGCCATGTGCACGCCGGCGCACTGGGCTGGGTCGCCATGATCACTTTTGGCGCCGTTTATCACATGGTCCCGAAAGTCTTCGGGCGCGAGCAAATGCACAGCACGCCGCTGATCAATACGCACTTCTGGCTCGCAACCATCGGCACGGTGTTGTACATCGCCTCGATGTGGGTCAACGGCATCACCCAAGGCTTGATGTGGCGCGCGATTAATGACGACGGCACGTTGACCTACTCGTTCGTCGAGGCGTTGCAGGCCAGTCATCCGGGGTTCGTCGTGCGGTTTGTCGGTGGCGTGTTCTTCCTCAGCGGCATGCTGCTGATGGCTTACAACGTGTGGCGCACGGTGCGGGTCGCTGATGTGGCGATGGCCGAACGTGAAGCGCAGATTGCCTGAAGGGAGGAACCGGGATGTTCGAGCTGATGATGAATGGCGTGGCGGTGATCGCGCTCTGGCTGGCGGTGGAGTATTGCCTCAAGCGCCAGACCGCGCAAAGCCTGGAGGATGCGAGCCTGATTCCGTTTGCCGATGACCCGGAGGTGGCGCGGCGGGTGGAAATGGCAACCGGGTTGAAAGTGAAAGCCGTCGCGCCGGAAGAAGCAAAACCAGGCTGGATCAACCTCGACATCTAATCCACCACGCCCCCCTGTAGGAGCTGAGCTTACTCGCGATGGCGATGTGTCAGTTAAAAAGATTTCGACTGACACACCGCCATCGCGAGCAAGCTCAGCTCCTACAGGAGAGGTGTTTTATCTGGGAATTCAGCCACGTTCGCGAGGAATCAAACTCTGGAGTTGCTGCGCCAAAAAGTCAGCATCGAAAGCGAACGTATCCGGGTCTTTCAAGCCATTGGTCTTGCGCCATTGCCAGCTAGTGGACGGCGGCAGGCAGACCAGCGAAATGCTGCCATAGCGAGCGGCCGTCAGGCCCATCACCGCCAATGAAATCTGACCGCCCGTGCCCATGACGTCCGGGACGAATTCCACAGGCTTGCCGGCGATGACAATGCTGAGTTTTTCAGTCTTGAAAATCGACGTTTCGACCGGAACGCTCGGCCCAAAGGCGACATACGCCTCGCGTTTGACTTCCAGCAGGTTCGGCGTCTGAACCGGTTCCAGCCATTGCTGGATCTGATCGAACAGTTCACCAATGCGCGTTGCCCACACAGCCGATTGCGACTCAAACAGTTGTTTCTTGTGCGCTTCGTTTTCTGCGTATTGGCGAAGCATCTCACCCAGTTGCTTTACGTCGTCCATTGCGGTGTTCCTTTGGTTGAAGCAGTGCTGCGGACTTTGAGCATGGCAGATGCGCGCTACCGATGTTTGACTAAAAGCCTGAACGGCATTTTGCGATGGATCTGAATGCCGATCCACGGCACTCTGGTTTCTCCAAACCCACAGGAATACACCATGCACACCATCGGCCTTATCGGCGGCATGAGCTGGGAATCCAGCGCCGAGTATTACCGTCTGATCAACCAAGAGGTTCGCGACCGGCTGGGACCATTGCGTTCGGCAAAACTGCTCATGCACAGCGTCGATTTCGGGCCGGTCGAGCAGGCTCAGCATGCGGGGCGCTGGGACGATGCGGCGGCGATTCTGGTGGACGCAGCGCAACGGCTGCAAGCGGGTGGCGCTGAGTGCGTGGTGCTGTGTACCAACACCATGCACAAGGTCGCCGGGCAGATTCAGGACGCTATCAGTATTCCGTTCCTGCACATCGCCGATCCGGTTGGCCGGGCTGCCGTCAACATGGGCGCACTGAAGGTTGGTTTGTTGGGCACGGCGTTCACCATGGAGCAGGACTTCCTCAAGGATCGCCTGATCGCTCAAGGGCTGAGTGTGCTGGTACCAGAGACAGATGAGTGCCAGGCCGTGCACCGGATCATCTATAACGAGTTGTGCGTCGGCGTGATCAGCGAGGCCTCACGCAAGGTCTATCAACAGGTGATTGAATCCCTCACCCGACGTGGGGCGCAGGCCATCATCCTTGGCTGCACCGAAATCGGTCTGCTGATCAAACCCGAACACAGCGCCCTGCCCTTGCTCGACACCACCGAACTGCATGCACAGGCGGCGGTGGCGTTTGCATTGGGCGACTGAATCAATGGGTGCCAGGCATGTAACGCAGGCGCGCCATGCTCAAGGCATCCACATAGACGCCGTCACGCACGGCATAGTCGCGCAACGAGCCTTCGGTCTCGAAGCCGAACTTGCGATACAAGCCGATGGCCGCTTCGTTATCGCTGTAGACCGAAAGCTCGACCCGTCGCAGGTTCATCCAGTTGTCGGCGATATCCAGCGCGGCAGTCAGTAGTTTTGTGCCGATGCCTTTGCCTTGCCAGGCCGACGCGACACCCATGCCGAGGCTGCCCGCATGGCTACGCCGAATCCGCGAGTACTGTTCAAGGCCGAGATTGCCGATGACTGTGCCCTGATGCAGCGCAACCAGCTGCACCACGCGTTCGTTGTCGGCCGCCAGGCGTTTGCGCCAGACTTCGACGGCCTGAAACGGCATCTGCAGCACCTGGCGCGTGACCACCGGGTCGTTGTAGAGAGCGGTAATGCCGTCGAGGTGCGTTTCGTTGAAGCGTTCGAGGGTGATGACGGAGTCGGAGAGCGACATGGGTGATTCATCCTTGATGCAGACATGGCTGCTTACTCTAACCCGCCGTCTTTCAGCATGGCGAGGCCCCTGTAGGAGCAAAGCTTGCTCGAGATCGGTATGCCGCAGTGACTCAGGCAATACGCGGAGAATTTATCGCGAGCAAGCTTTGCTCCTGAAGGGGGACGAAGTCAGTTTTCGAACCAGTCACGTCGTTCGTTGAAGGTGTTCTCGATCAGTTCGACGAGCATCTGCACATCAGGCTTTGCTTGCGACTCGGTATTCGCCGCCATCCACACCTGGCGCTCCATCGGTTGCTCGAACAACCCGGGCAATGCAACCAGCCCACGGTCAAGCTGGCTCATGTAGTGCGGCACGAGCCCGATGCAGGCGCTGGAGCGGATCATCTCCAGCATCAGCTCGTAGGCGTGCACGCGCACCACTGCAGCCAAGCGACCGTCCACCAGGCTGTTCCAGGGATTGAACGCATCGAGCTGACGGTCGTGCTGCCATTGCACCAATAAAAAGTCGGCCAGGTCATCAAGACTCTCCGGCCTGGCCGCGACCCGCGAATAGCGCTTGGAGATGTGCGGTACGTAGCCCAGTCGTGCCAGACGCTGCGGCTCATCGACGGCGAAACTGGGTCCCGGCAACGGCGAGTCGGTTCCGGCCAGCCACACCACCACATCGGCACTGATCGCTTGCAGTGACAGCTCGCTATCCAGAGTGACGATATCCAGTCGAACGCTGGCGTTACGCCGTACCAGCGAGATCAGGTCGCGGCCGAGAATGTCATGCAGGATCGGTTCGGCCACGGCCAGACGAATGAGTGGCTGTTCGATCACCGGCAAGTCGCGCTCATGGGCCAACGCGATCAAGTGCGCCTGAAATTGCAGGCCATCGCGACTCAAAGACACGCCATTTTCTGCCGGATTGAACAGCGAACACTGCAGCTGCGTTTCCAGCTCAGCCAGTTGCTTGCGCAATTGGGTCGCCTTGATGTTCAGGCTGCGAGCCGCTTGCGTGAAGCAGCCACAACGGGCGCTGACCCGGAAAGACCGCGCCAGCACGGGATCAATGTGGCGAGTGCGGGTGGTTTCGATCGTTGGCATCGCTGACTCCCTGTCGATCTGTCCCTGAAAGCTTCATCCTGCGCAATGTTCATGAATCTGCCGTGACAGACCGGGACAGCAACGGATCAGGCGCTAGGGGTTTGTCTGAAGCTCACGGCCAGGCGATTCCAGCTGTTGATCGCGGTGACGGCAACGGTCAGGTCGACCATTTCACTTTCGTTGAACTGCTCACGGGCCTGGGCGTAGACATCGTCCGGCACGTGGCTTTGCGAGAGTAAGGTCACCGCTTCGGTCCAGGCCAGTGCGGCGCGCTCGCGGGGATTGAAGAAACCGCTGTCGCGCCAGACCACAATTGAATACAGCCGGCGATCGGTCTCCCCCAAACGCCGGGCGTCTACCGAATGCATGTCAGTGCAGAACGCGCAGCCATTGAGCTGCGAGGCACGGATCTTGATCAGGTGCAGCAAGGGCTGTTCGATACTGAGGTTACTGGTCAGCGCTTCCATGGCGATCATGGCTTTCATCGCTTTGGGTGATGCGCTGTAGTAATCCAGACGGGAATTCATGGCGTGCCTCGAGTATCGATGGATACGCTTTACGATAGGCGCTCAAGGAGGAGGACTACAGATCCAATTAGGCGAAAAAACCGTGGACCACCCTGGTCTCAGACCAATCCTCGGTTTTTCGCCCACGCAACTACTGCGCTAGCGCTCATGCAGGTAATCTGGCGCGACGCACACGCGCTCAACAGCTCCGGGAGCCTCGCCGGTATGGAACTTCATGTTGTCATCAACGGCCGCAAGGACCTCACCGGTCAGCTCTACTCACAGCTGCGCAGCGCCATTGAATCCGGGCGCCTGACCGCCGGGACACAACTGCCTCCCAGCCGTTTGCTGGCGGAACAGCTGGGTATTTCGCGCAAGACCATTTCTGACACCTATGCGCAACTGACGTACGAAAACTTCCTCACCGGCGTGATCGGCAAAGGCACCTACGTCAACGCCAGACCGTCAAAAATCACCCGCAAGCAAAACCACTCGGAACTGGCCAGTGCCGAGGTCATCGAGTCCTGGCGCAATCTGCCGGTGTTTTTGCGTCATCCGACCCTGGAAGGCTCGTTGCGCTACGACTTTATCGGCGGCGCCACCAGCAAAGGCCAGTTTCCCCAGGACGACTGGCGTCGCTGCACCTCCCATGCCTTGCGTCAGATGGCCGGCTCCAAGGGTTTGTACAGCCTGCCTGAAGGTTTGCCGGCGCTGCGTAATGCAATTGCCCGGCACATTGCGTTTTCTCGCGGGGTCAATTGCCAGGACGAAGACGTGGTGGTGTGCAACGGCGCGCAACAGGCTCTTGACTTGATCTCACGGGTAATGACTCGCCCCGGCAGCATTGTGGCCATGGAAGACCCCGGCTATCCGCCTGCCCGCCTGTTGTTTGGCAGCCACGGCGCTACCGTGATCGGCGTGCCGGTGGATGCCGAGGGTATCCAGGTGGACAAGATTCCGCTGGGTACGCGACTGATCTATGTCACGCCGTCACACCAGTTCCCGTTGGGCATGCCGATGAGCCAGGAGCGGCGGATTGCGTTGCTCGAGCGGGCCTATGAGCTGGGAGCAATCATCATCGAGGACGATTACGACAGTGAATTTCGCTACGAAGGCCGACCTACGGACTCGCTGCAAAGCATGGATGAGCGGGGCATCGTCGCTTACGTCGGGACATTCTCGAAAACCCTGTTGCCGGAACTGCGCCTCGGGTATGCCGTTTTGCCTCCGGCGATTCTTGAAGCGGTGATCCGCGCCAAGCAACTGACCGATCTGCACACGTCCACCCTGCCCCAATGGGCGCTGGCCAAGTTCATCGCCGAGGGCTGCCTGCTCAAGCACATTCGACGTTGCCATACGATTTATGCCGGGCGGCGCGAACGGATTCTCACGCGCGTGGCCACTGACCTTTCGCCTTGGCTGGAGGCGGTGCCCTCCACGGCAGGTTTCCACATGGTGGTTATGTGCAAAGTGCCTATCGATATGCCTTTGCTGATCGAACTGGCCAAAAAAGTTGAAGTCGGGCTCTATTCGATTGAAGGCTTCTTTTATCAGCAAGCGCCACAGGCCGGACTTCTCATGGGGTTCGGGGCCATCGAAACCCTGGACATCGACACCGCCCTGGACCGCTTGCGCGACATTTTGCAGCAACTGGCCTGAGGCATTGGTGTAGGGGTTTATCCGGCGATTGGCTATTGGTGGTCCGGGGGTGCAGGCCTATCCTGCATAGGCGTTATCCCTCAGTGAGCAGGATTCGTCCGGCCTGATTCAGGAGTGTGAGCAATGTCCAACGAAGTGATCAACACCGTACAGGTGCAGGCCGCCCCCGGCCGCACGGAAGAGCTGGGCAAGCAACTGCAAAAGATTGTCGAAACCCTGCGCGAACTTCCGGGCTGTGATTCCTATATGGTCGACCGCTGCCCAGAGGACAGTAACCGCTGGAGCGTCAGTGCACGCTGGCAATCGGAAGCGGCCATGCAATCGCATTTCAATTGCCCTGAAGTCCAGGGTTTCATCGGGCTGATTGACAGCCAACTGGCCAATGCCGTGGATTTCAACAGCTTTCCGATTCGCTGAAAGCAAAATCAAAAGATCGCAGCGTGCCGCAGCTCCTACGAGGATTATGTTTCCCTGTAGGAGCTGCGGCACGCTGCGATCTTTTGATCTTCTTAATGGATTGGTCACCTGACCTTCCAGAAAATTGGCCGTTTGTTTGCCATCGCTTGCGGACTAATGTGGTTTACGACAACTACTCTGCGCAGGTGATAAACCATGAAAGCTTTGCGTTTCTGTACCGCCTCCCTCGCCGCCCTGGCCCTGACTATTACTGCTGCGGCTTTCGCCCACGAAGGCGAACCTTCGGAAAAAGTCACCGTGTTGCAGGACCAACTGCTGAAAAACGTTCCCGGCAAGAAAGCAATGATGATCGAGGTCGACTACGAGCCCAGCCAATCGTCCATTGCCCACAAACACCAAGGCACGGCGATGGCCTATGTCCTTTCCGGCGAGATCACTTCACAAGTGAAGGGTGAAAAAGCGATCACCTACAAGGCCGGCGAATACTGGTATGAACCGGCGGGATCGGAGCATCTGGTCTCGAAAAATGCCAGTGCCACCCAGCCTGCGAAGTTGTTGGTGTTCATGGTGTTGTCGCCGGACGAGAAAGTGCTGATCCCCTTGAAAAACTGATAGCTGAGCACCGATGTATAAATAAAAAGGCCCGAATGACAACTTCGGGCCTTTTTATTTCTCAACGCTATTAATGAGAACGGGTTAAGCCAAACAAAACTATTCATTGCCTGATATAGGCTGGTAGCGCCTGTTTTATTAAGGAAAGACAGGTTTAGTCTTAAACCTGATGCCGGATATCACCGGGCGCCCTAACTTACCGACTCAGATTGTTTCACTGGAGTAACACCATGAAACGTCCACTTGCCAGTACCTTTGCAATAACCATTGCTTTAACCGGCTGCTCAATTCCCACGGCGCCCACAGCGGTGTCGTCGCTCGATGGCATTTTCACCCAACCGGTTGGCCGCAGCAGCGCGACGCAGGTTGCCAGCGGTGCCAATGTATCTCTGGGTATCGTCTATAGCCGAAACACCCAGACCAACCGCGCCTACCTGCAGGATTATCAGGCCAACGCCGGTACCGGTTTCGGCCAGAGCCTGCTGGTGCAACCCATCCACGACGCCTACGTGGCCACCTCCAAGCCGGACCTGGCAGTGGACTGGATCAAGGCTTCGTTGCAGCGTCAGTTCGGCTCAGTGACGGTTTACCCGGACATGCAAAGCCTCAAAGCCGCGAAACCTGATGTGGTCGCCATTGTGGACAGTCGCAGCCAATTGATCACCTCGCGCAGCTCGGATGTCAGCGCTGATGTGAGTGCAGACTTTTATGATAAGAACTTCAATTATATTGGCACTGCCAAAGGACATGACGCCAAGGAATTAAGTCCGGTGTGGGCAGATTTTAAACGTAGCGAAGAAATCGTAGCGGACATTCACGAACAACAGAATGTGCAAGTACGCGCTTTGCAAAAGTTCGACCAGTCGCTCAGTAATTTATTGACCCGAACCGCAGCCAGCATATCAATGCTGGATCAACATAACCGCGCTAAAGCATTTTGAAACTGCGGGCCTCTCCAATGGCGTTCTCCTGGAGAGGCCCGATATAAATTCAGCCACACCTTTCGATTCGACGGCAAATAAAAGACCTGCAACAAGATGCAACCATTGCCGACTGTTAAAAATAACCAACTCTATTATTTTGAACTGACTTGCATGACGCAAGACAACTTCAGACAAGGACGTACTATGAGCACCGAACAAGAAAGATCATTTATCGCTCGTATCCGCTGCGAGCAGGCACCGCTTGGCTTTATCCGCGGATGGTTGTCAGGCCAGGAGCCAAACCTGCTGACTATCACCGATGACAATGTAGACTTGATTGGCTATTTCAGGTGCTATGACGATTACTACAATATACAAATTCGCAGCAAGGCTTGTCTCGGTAACTTTATAAGTAAAAACAGCAACGCGAACCTGGCAGCCTGTCCGCCTGCGGGTGGAAACACCACCTCTTATAACCTACTGGACGCCAACCACCAGATGATTACCCTCGATAATATCCAGGGTGATAAAGCGTACGTGTACTTGAAGACCCGAAACTCCTCGATAGTCACGTTACAGGAATCACCTGCCTATGAATGGTTCAGCAGCCATTCTGGAGAGGCTGTGCAATTCGAGCTGACAATCCTCGAACGAAACGTTCCTTATCCCACTAGCGATGAACCGTACTCCTGACAGTCTGAAGGGGCTCGCAAGGCAGCTATACCAGGACGTAAATCGAAATCAAAAGGACGTTTATATGAGTGCTGATCAACGCAAATCGTTTATTGCAGAAATACAACACAACGCTGAACCTTTAAATCTCAGAACTGTATCGGCCGCGGACGTCGATTTTTGGGGAGAGGTAATGCGCGGCTGTCTGGCGCCGCTCAGCCCACTCGCTTTTATCGCAACTGAATTATTCCGAACAATAGAAGAAGTACCCTTTCTGACGACTCGATACCGCGGCAAAGTTCCGGAACCCGGTAGACTACTCGCTTACTTTAGATGTTATGGCAATTACTACAACATTCAAATCCGCAGCGAGGACCAACTCGGCAACTTCTTAAGCAAACATAGCTCTGGACTACTCGGAGCATTCCCTGCCGCTGGAGGGGACACAACCTCTTTCAATTTGTTGGACGCAAGCAACAACATTATCACTTTGGATGAACTCGACAATGACAATGTCGAGGTTTTTCTGAAGGCGCGTAATGCCGGTGTTATCTGCAGTAAACGTGATTGGAACAAGAACGATGACGTTTGGTCGGACATTCGTCTTTTCAATGACAAATCGGGTGACCCAGCGCTGTTTACCCTGCGCATTCTTCAGCGTAATGTTCCCTATCCAACCACAGATGCTGCCCTGGAGGTTGGAGATATAAGTATGAGCGCGCGCACAAACAGTTAATCCATCTGTAAACATTGCATGACTACATAAAAAAGCCCCGCATCTCTCAATGCGGGGCTTTTTCATTTAACGACCCATCAAGCCGCAGGTTCCAGCTCGGCCGGGACAGTGGCAGTGGCAGGCACTACCGCTTGCCCGCTCAATGCCAGGTCCAGCAACTCACGGTTGGCCACCGCATACATGGCGTAATCAGTGCCGCTGGCGGCACGGATTTCCACCAGCATGGCGCGCCAGCGTTCGATCATTCCGTCGTGCTGCTCCATCCATAGCGCCAGACGGGTTTCCACGTCCTGGGTGCCGTCGCCCTGTTGCAGGACCGAGATGGTGATCGCACGTTGCTGCCAGTCGACGTCATCGCGGAACGCTTCACGGGCCAGGGCTTGCCAGTTGTTTTCAACCGGCAGGGCACTGATCTGTTGCAGGTACCAGGTGATGTCCAGCGCGCTGCCCACAGCGAAGTAAGCCTTCGCCACGTCGGCTGCGTTCTGGCCGGTCACATCGGCGGCCTCGATGATTGGCAGCAAGGTGTACAGGTGAGTGGTGCCTGCAACCATGCGCGCCAGCAACTCAGGTACGCCAGCGGCAACGTAAGCCTGGTAGCGGGTTTGCCAGCCTTCGCGAGTCGGGCCTTCCAGCAGTTCGTCGAGCTTGAGGCCCAGCGCTGCGAGATGTGGACCGAAGTGCGCGACGTCACGGGCAGCGTTCTGCTCGTTGCGACGGCTGCGCAGGAACCAGCGCGTTGCACGACGACCCAGACGCATCAACTCGTCCATCAACTCCAGTTGAACGTCGGCCGACACCTGGTAATCCAGGGCTTCAATCTGGCGGAACCAATGCGGGAGGTGGAAAATGTCACGCACGATCACATAAGCGCCGGCCACGTTCGCCGGGCTCATCCCGGTCGACTCTTTGAGTCGCTGAACGAACGTGATGCCCATGTGGTTGACCAGGTCGTTGGCGATCTGGGTGCTGACGATCTCGCGCTTCAGACGGTGACGGCGCATGGCTTCGGAGAACTTGCTCACCAGGCTCGGCGGGAAAGCGGTTTCCATGTCGCGCGTCAGGTAGTCGTCGTCCGGCACCAGGGAGTTGAGCAGCTGCTCCTTGAGGTCGATCTTGCTGTAGGAGATCAGCACCGACAACTCGGCACGGGTCAGGCCGTGACCTTCCGCGACGCGTTCATTGATTGCCTCTTCAGCCGGCAGGAACTCGATGGCGCGATCGAGCTTGCCGCGGCTTTCCAGATCGTTCATCAGACGCTTGTATTCGGCAATACGCGGCAAGGCGCGACGGGCCGCCAGGGACAGCGCCTGGGTCTGCTTGTAGTTGTTGCCGAGCACCAGATTGCCCACTTCGTCGGTCATGCTCGCCAGCAACTGGTTACGTTGCTTGTCGGTCATGTCACCGGCCTGAACCACTTCGTTCAGCAGGATCTTGATGTTCACTTCGTGGTCGGAGCAGTCCACACCACCGGCGTTGTCGATGAAGTCGGTGTTGGAGCCGCCGCCATTGAGGCCGAATTCGACACGACCCAGCTGGGTCATACCGAGGTTACCGCCCTCGCCCACGACTTTGCAGCGCAGTTCGTTGCCGTTGACGCGCAATGCATCGTTGGCCTTGTCGCCGACATCAGCGTGGCTTTCGGTGCTGGCCTTGACGTACGTACCGATGCCGCCGTTCCACAACAGGTCCACCGGTGCCTTGAGCAAGGCATTCAGCAGTTCGGTCGGGGTCAGCTTGTCAGCCTGGATGTCGAAGCGTTCTTTCATCTGCGGAGAAATCGCGATGCTTTTCGCGCTGCGCGAGAAGATACCGCCGCCTTCGGACATGATGCTGGTGTCGTAATCCGACCACGCCGAACGCGGCAGGTCGAACAGGCGCTGACGTTCGGCGAAGCTGTTCGCCGGCTGCGGATTCGGGTCGATGAAGATGTGCAGGTGGTTGAATGCAGCGACCAGTTGCAGAGTTTCGGACATCAACAAGCCGTTACCGAACACGTCACCGGCCATGTCACCGACGCCGACCACAGTGATGCTGTCTTTCTGAACATTGATGCCACGCTCACGGAAGTGACGTTGTACGCCAACCCATGCGCCCTTGGCGGTGATGCCCATTTTCTTGTGGTCGTAACCGGCGGAACCACCGGACGCGAACGCGTCGCCCAGCCAGAAACCGTAGTCGATGGCAATGCCGTTGGCGATGTCGGAGAAGGTCGCAGTGCCTTTGTCCGCTGCCACTACCAGGTACGGGTCATCGTCGTCGTGGCGAACCACATTCAATGGTGGAACCAGTGCGCCGTCCTTCAGGTTGTCGGTAATGTCCAACAGGCCCGAAATGAAGATGCGGTAGCAGGCGATGCCTTCGGCCGCGATCTCGTCCCGGGTGCCGCCCAGTGGCAGGCGACGCGGCAGGAAGCCGCCCTTCGCGCCGACTGGCACGATGACCGAGTTCTTCACTTGCTGGGCTTTTACCAGGCCCAGGACTTCGGTACGGAAGTCTTCTTCACGGTCGGACCAGCGCAGGCCGCCACGCGCAACGTTGCCGAAGCGCAGGTGCACGCCTTCGACCCGTGGCGAGTAGACGAAGATCTCGAACTTCGGAACCGGCTTCGGCAGCTCTGGAATCTGGTGCGGATTGAACTTGAAGCTGAAGTAGGACTTGTTCTGACCGTTGGCATCGGTCTGGTAGAAGTTGGTCCGCAGCGTGGCCTTGATCAGGTCCAGGTAGCGACGCAGGATGCGGTCTTCGTTCAACACCTGGACGTCGTCCAGTGCGGTGACGATGGCTTGCTCCAGACGTTGTTGCTTGTCTTCCAGATCATCGCTGGTGAGCTTGCGCGCCAGGTAGAAACGGGTCTTGAACAACCGGGTCAGCTCGCGAGCGATGTCGGTGTGGTTGTTCAGGGTGCTGGCGATATAGCCCAGGTCGAAGCCCAGACGAATCTGTTTCATGTAGCGAGCGTAGGCACGCAGCAGCGCCACATCGCGCCATGGCAGGCCGGCAGTCAGCACCAGGCGGTTGAACGCATCGTTCTCGGCATCGCCACGCACAATGTGGACGAACGCGTCCTGCAAGGTGTCGTTGAGCTGCTGGATGTCGAGTTCCAGACCTTCAGCGGCGGTGAACGCGAAATCGTGAATCCAGAACTCGCGACCATTGTTGTGACGCAGGCGATAAGGGAATTCACCCAGGACGCGCAGGCCGAGGTTTTCCAGGATCGGCAACACATCGGACAAGGCCAGCGGGGTATCGGCGTGGTACAGCTTGCAGTGCAATTCGCGTTTGCCGGAGACCTGACCCAATGGCTGATAAAAACTCATCACCAGTGGATTTTTTTCGTTCAGGCTCAGCAGGTGCTGCATGTCGACCACGGCCGAATGCGCGGCGAAACGCTCGCGGTAACCGGCCGGGAAGCCTTTCGGGAAGTCGGCCAGCACGTTGGTGCCGTGGGCTTCGCCGAAGCTTTCAACAACCAGGCTCGCGTAGTCGTCCTGCCAGCTGCGGCAGGCCTGCACCACTTCTTTTTCCAGCAGTACCGGATCGATATCCAGGCGATTCTTCGGATCGACGCGCAGGATCAACTGCACGCGTGCCAGCACGGATTCGGAGAAGAAGGTCCAGAACTCGCAGTCCGAGGCTTTCAGGCGATCCATCAGCACTTGCTGGATCTTCTGGCGCACTTCGGTGGAGTAGATGTCGCGAGGCACGTAGGCCAGGCAGTAGCAGAAACGACCGTACGGGTCTTTGCGCAGGAACACGCGAATCTTGTTGCGTTCCTGGATCTGCACGATCGACATCACGGTGGTGAACAGTTCGTCGACCGGGGTCTGGAACAGGTCGTCACGCGGCAGCACTTCGACTACCTGTGCCAGCTCCTTGCCCAGGTGAGCCTTGGCCTGGAAGCCGGAACGGCGTTCGATTTCCTCGACCTTGCGGCGGATGTAAGGGATGACCCGCACGCTCTCGCCGTACACCGACGAGGTGTACAGGCCCATGAAACGGCATTCCTTGATGACTTTGCCGTCGGCGTCGATTTCGCGAATGGACACGTAGTCAGGGTAAGCCGGACGGTGCACACGGCTTGGGTGTGCGGCCTTGGCGAACGACAGCAGGGTCGGTTCGCGCAGGTAGTTCACGGCGTAATCTTCGATGCGCAGGTCATCGTAGGTCAGGCCGGTGCGCAGCAGTTTGGTCAGACCGAGGAAGGAATCCTGGTCGTAGACGATGTGGCCGCCGTCGGCTTCATCGCGCACCACGAATTCTTCATAGCCGAGGAAGGTGAAGTGGTTGCCCACCAGCCATTCCAGGAAGCTTTTGATTTCGGCTTTTTCTTCTGGATCAACCTTGAACTGGCTGTTGTCCAGACCGGTGAGGATTTCCTGCACCTTGTCTTTCATCGGCTCGAAATCGGCGACCGCAACGCGGACTTCACCGAGAACCTGTTCCAGTTCCTTGCTCAGCACATTCAGCTCGGCCGCGTTGGCGCAACGGTCGATTTCCAGGTACATCAGGGATTCTTGCAGGATCCCTTCGCCCTGGGTGCCTTTAGGCAGGATTTCCAGCAACTCGCCCTTGCTGCCGCGACGCACGCTCAGCACGGTGGTTTGCAGGGTATGAATGCTGTAGCCGCGACGGTTCAGCTCGGTACGCACCGAGTCGACCAGGAACGGCAGGTCGTGGTGCAACACTTCAACCGCCGTGTGGGTCGACTGCCAGCCGTGACGTTCGTAATCAGGGTTGTAGACGCGCACTTGCGGTTGCGCATGATCGAAGCGCTCAAGCAGGCGCCACGCAGAAAGAGTACAGCCAGCAAGGTCGGACAACCGACGCTGCGTCAGCTCGTCAAGGGAAATGATGCCGAAAAATTGTTCAGCGAACAGCGCCACTTGTGGCAGTGCCTGTTCACTGATGTGCTGCGCCAGTGCCGCTTGCAGTTGGTGCTGGAAGTCGGCTTTGCTGGCTGCGGTGAAGAACGCCATCTGTGGTACTCCGCTTGGGCTTGTTATTGATGGAAGCGTCGCGTGTAACACCCCTTTCGGGGCGATCCGTCACCCTGTTCCTGATTCTCGGGCAGAGGAAACAGGGAGACAGGTGGGTGAAGCTGGACGAGACACTCAGGTCACATTCACCTTCCATGAATGGGCATCTGCAAAAACGCCTGGGCGATCGATTGCGCAAGGTTTTTACGGGTATCCATTCGATGCGCAGCTTAACCAGTGCGGCAAGGCCCGTGCTTGCGGTGCTGCGACATATTCGGTCATCGGTATGCAGCTCAAGCTGCATGCATCGAACAACACTAGCAGCCATGGTGAAAATTGAACGTTTTATGCCCGGTCATGCCACATTTGCGTCCTGAATATGACCCGCTCGACCCTGGATGTTCACGACCTAATCTCAGACACTCAACCGAGCATAAATTCCCGCGTACTGGCAGAATCGCGGTTTGTTCGTCTTCAAAGCGCTCGTTGAGCCAGGAATTCCCCATGCAAATGACCACCTCCCTCTTGATCGTCAACCCATGCGATGACGAAGAAGACAACATGGCCATGCTCGCCTGCCACAGCGATCAGGGCGAGATGTTCCTGATGACCCGCTACCCGGACGAAGATGAACTGGAAATCACCCTCGACGGCGAACCCTCCACCCTCGACGGCGTAAAAGTCACCCTCAGCCCAACCCGCCTGCTGATCGAGATTGCAGCAGCGGACGCGGATGCGTTGAATGGCGATGATTCGCTGGAAATCACTCACAGCACGGATGCCGGCGATCTGGCGGAAGTGGAAGAAACCTTGCAGAACATTCTCAAGGGAACCGGGACCTATATCAGCGAACTAGTCTGAGAGCTCCTGAAAACATCGCACGCTAAGCCCAATCCCGGAATACGGCAGTTTCTTGACAAGAAATTAGCGCACTGGCATTGTCTGACAACCTGATCTGCGAGCCACCCTTCTCATGCTTCAGCTACAGCGCCCCGACTCCCTGGTTGAACGAGTGGTCAATGCCATCCGCGAAGAAATCGAATCCGGCCGGCTGACCGCCGAATCGCGCTTGCCCACCGAACAGCAATTGACCGAACAGTTGAATGTCAGCCGCTCGGTGGTGCGTGAAGCCGTGGCCCAGCTCAAGGCGGATGGCATCCTGGTCAGCCGCCGGGGTCTGGGCTCTTTCATTTCCCAGAATCCCAGCGGCACGGTGTTCCGGTTTCCGAGCCAGAAAGGCCGCAAGCCGGACCTGGTGCAATTGTTCGAAATGCGCCTGTGGACCGAAACCCAGGCCGCGTCCATCGCCGCGCAGCGTCGCGACGAAGCGGACCTGCAGCGCATGCGCACTGCCTTGCAGGAAATGCACGACAAACGCAGCGACTTGCCCGCAGCGGCCCTGGCCGACGTCGAGTTCCACCGGGCGATTGCCGACGCCAGCAAGAATGACTATTTCGTCGCGTTCCACGATTTCCTACGCGGCCAACTGGCCGAAGCCCGACGTACCGCCTGGGAAAACTCCGCAGCGCACTCGGTGGGCGGCTCCGCCGATGCTGGACGCGAGCACCAGGCGCTGTACGACGCCATTGCGGCAGGAGACCGTCACCAAGCGGCCGCCTGTGCTGAAGCGCACCTGCGCGCAGCTGCCAAACGCCTGAAGATTGACCTTCCCAGCATCGACTGATTAACGGGCACATCGAGGACGCTGCGACTGGGCGTCTTTTTTACCGATTCATTTGTCTGACAACCTGATAAGCAGACTCTCTGCAAGCAATTCAAGGTGACACCTGCATGATCTATGACTATTGCATCATCGGCGGCGGTATCGTCGGCCTCGCCACCGCCATGGCACTGCTCGAACGCCAGCCCGGCGCCTCCTTACTGATCCTGGAAAAGGAAGCGATGCTCGCGCAACACCAGACCGGGCATAACAGCGGCGTGATCCACGCCGGCATCTACTACGCCCCCGGCAGTCTCAAGGCCGACCTGTGCAAGCGTGGCGCAGAAGCGACCAAGGCGTTCTGCACCGAGCACCGGATCAAATTCGACGTCTGCGGCAAGTTGCTGGTGGCCTCGACACCGCTGGAAGTCAGCCGCATGCATGCCCTTTATGAGCGCTCGAAACAGAACGGCTTGAAAGTCGAGCAACTGGATGCCACCGAACTGGGCCGCCGTGAACCGAACATCGTCGGCCTCGGCGGTTTGTTTCTCGATGCCACCGGTATTGTCGACTACCGCCAGGTGTGCCAGGCCATGGCCCGGGTGATTGAGGCCGCGGGCGGCGAAATCCGTCTGCAGACCAGCGTCACCGCGATCCGCGAGAGTGCCGACAGCGTCACCATTAACAGCCTCGACAAGGTCTGGCAGGCCCGGCAACTGGTGGCGTGCGCCGGTTTGCAGTCCGACCGGCTGGCGAAAATGGCCGGGGTCAAGATCGACCATCAGATCATTCCGTTTCGTGGCGAGTATTACCGCCTGCCAGCGTCCAGGAACGAGATCGTCAACCACCTGATCTACCCGATTCCCGACCCGGAGCTGCCGTTCCTCGGGGTGCACCTGACCCGGATGATCGATGGCAGCGTCACGGTCGGCCCCAATGCCGTACTTGGCCTGGGTCGGGAGAACTACCGCAAGTTTTCGATCAACTGGCGCGACGTCGCCGAGTACGCGGGCTTTCCGGGCTTCTGGAAAACCATCTGGAACAACCTCGGCTCCGGTACCACGGAAATGAAGAACTCGTTGTTCAAGCGCGGCTACCTGGAACAGTGCCGCAAGTACTGCCCATCCCTGGAGGTCGATGACCTGCTGCCCTACGAAGCCGGGATCCGTGCCCAGGCAGTCATGCGCGACGGCACCCTGGTCCACGACTTTTTGTTCGCCGAGACGCCGCGCATGGTGCACGTGTGCAATGCCCCCTCGCCGGCCGCGACCTCGGCCATTCCAATCGGCCAGATGATCGCCGAGAAAATTCTTACTAGTCGCTGAACCCCGCTGCACGGGTGCCATCACCCTTAAAAATAACTACAAAGACCAAAGGAAATCATCGATGTCTGTACATCAAGCGGCCCCGACCGCCCCGGAAACTCCGCTCCAAAAGCAAAAACGCCTGCGCAAGGTGGCTGCCGCGACAATCTTCGGCTCAATGCTGGAGTGGTATGACTTCTATCTGTACGCCACCATGGCGGCGATTGTCTTTTCGAAAATTTTCTTTGATCCGAGCAACCCTGCGCTCGCATCGCTAATGGCCTTCTCGACCTTTGCCATCGGTTTCATCGCCCGCCCGTTTGGCGGCATTCTATTCGGCTACCTGGGTGACCGTTTCGGCCGCAAGCAAGTGCTGGTCATCACGTTCTGCATGATGGGCGTGTGCACCACCCTGATCGGGCTGATCCCCAGCTATGCCTCGATTGGCATCTGGGCACCGATCATCCTGGTGCTGGTACGGATCATCCAGGGCCTGGGCGCGGGTGCCGAACTGTCTGGCGCCGCCGTCACGTCCTACGAGCATGCCAGCGAAGGCAAACGCGGCAGCCAGGGCGCCTGGCCTGCCTTGGGCCTGAACCTGGGCTTGCTGCTGTCGTCGCTGACCGTCTACGTGCTGACCATGAATGGCAACGAGTTTCTGTTGTCCGGCGGCTGGCGCATTCCGTTCATCTGCAGCATCGTGCTGGTGGGTGTTGGCCTGTGGGTCCGTCGCAGCATTCCGGAAACCCCACAGTTCAAAGAGCTCGACACGACCGCCGCCAAAGAACAGGTTTCGCCGCTTAAACTGCTGTTCAGGAATGACATGAAAGGCCTGGTGGTGGTGCTGTTCGTGGCGATTGGCTACAACGCCCTGAGCTATATCTTCAAAACCTTTTCCCTGGCCTACCTGACCCAGTTCAAGGGTGTAGAAGCCCACGTCACTTCGTTGTCAGTCACCATCGCCAGCCTGGTGGCAATCGTTGCCGTGCCGTGCTTCGGCTGGCTCTGCGACAAGTGGAGCAGCAAAAAGGTACTGATGCTCGGCGGCCTGTGCTCAGCGATATTCGCCTATCCGTTCCTGACCCTGCTGAACACCGGCGAGCCGCTGATGATCTATCTGGCCATCGCCATCGGCACCGGGATTCTCGCCCCCATGATGTTTGCCCCCCAAGGCTCGTTCCTTAGCCGCCAGTTTCCGACCCAGACCCGCTCTTCGGGGTTTGGTACCGGTCGTGAAGTCGGTACGGCGATCGCCGGTGGCCTGGCGCCTCTGGGCGGTCTGGCGCTGGTGGCGAATTCGGCGACCCATTCCACCGATGGCGTAGCGGTGATCCTGCTGATTTCCGGGGTGCTGGTAGTAGTTTTTGCGTTGTTTGACCAAGGGCGCAAGCACTCCAGCTTCAAGAACTAACGTTTGTGATGGCAGCGGGCGCCTATCTATTTCTGAGGTAGCGACCGCTGATGGTTTGTGTCTATTTACGGCGGGTTACTTTGAAGTGGCTGCACGCCCCGGCACTAAGTTACCCGTCGTGAAAGCAGAATCACTTGAGGTCGTATTGGCAGAAATGGACGACGAATTTTGATCTTTACTCTGCCGCGCCTGCCAATATTTCCGCGAGAGCCGAAAAACGCTCGAAAAAACTCGAAATCGAGCAAAGCACCTATACCTCGCGAACATCTTAAACACTGCAAGACATTGTATTTAAACAACAAATATCCAGAAAAAAGCGAAAACGCAAAATCCCCCCGTTTCCTCCTACCTGATGACAAGAGCTCACCTACATCAGTATCGGAAGGTCCGATCTAGCCCACCAACAACCATCCTGCTATTAATTAGTCACTTGCGAAAAAAACTTCGCAAATGAGGCGCCTGCTAATTGACAAAACATAATTTTCCCAACATATCTCCATGGCCTTTCAGCGTTTTAACATTATCAGAAATGGGCTGTTCGTTGCACCGCAACATATCCTGCGGGAAAACTAACTCAACGCACGTAAAATAATGGACAGCCGCCATGCACCCCATGCTCACTCTAATTAAATCCGCCTGCCAAAAACATACCGCATTACTAGTTTTGACTATTACCACACTAATAATACTAAAACTGATAGTTCTCGCCCCTCCCCTCTTACTAGGAAAAATAGTTGATGCTCTCTACAGCGGTATCGGTGCGACCCACTACACCTTACTGGCGTTCACCGCAGGCCTGGTTCTCGCTGGCTTCATCCACGCCATCGTTAGTCCTTTGCAAGCGTTTTTTCTTTCAAGACTGGTCCAAAACATTGTTCTGAACGCCTCTATCAAGTGGTTGGCAGAACTGATGCGCAAAGAGTTTGTGCAATTTAGTTCGTGGCGAATTGGGCTCTTCATAAAATCAGTGGAGCGAGGAATAACGGCTCACGAACAATTACTGACCTTCTTCGTCACCGCAGGCGTTCCAATTTTCATCGAGTTCCTGATCGTTGGCAGTGCATTCTTATACATGGGAGGCGCAGAAGTATTCCTCGCCATGACGGGGCTCGGCATCGTTTATCTAGTATTCACCCATAAAATTATCAGATGGCGCAGGAAACATATTGATGCGGTCAACGAGCAAGAAGATGAACTCAGCGCTCTTTTGTTCAACACCCTTGGCGCTGGCAAAGCTATAAAACTTGAAAATGCAGAACCTATGGCAATGCAACCATTGAACCGGGCCTTTGAGCGCTATTCGAAGGCAGCGGTGACTGCAACGACCTCCGGTGGTGTTTTGAGCGCAGCCAGGATTCTGTTCATCAGCCTCTCAACGGGCGGGTTGCTGGCATGGGGTGTCGTTGATCAACTGTCGGGGCAGCCAAGCATTAGCGTCGGGCAACTGGTCGCCATTTTTTCGATTGCAGGCAGTTTTTTACTCAATATTGCTGCGTTGACGGAAGGTTACAGGGTTCTGGATCAATTCCTTGCAGACCAGCGTCGACTTCATGAATTGTTGTCGCTACCCGATTTTGATCATTGTGAGCGAACGTTGAATGTCACGTTCAGGGAAGCCTCATCACTGCAGCTGCATCCGTGCGCAGTGACAGAAGGTGCTGAGGTTCGGCTGGCTATCAGGAAAACACTGTCATTCAAACAAACTCAGTCTGTAGCAATTACCGGCCCCAGTGGTGCGGGGAAATCTACCTTGCTGGAAGCGCTCGCCGGGCTGGATAGTTCGATTAGAAATCAGCTAACCATTGACGGAGTACCGATTTCCACTTTGAACCCGAAAACCCATCTGAATGCGTTGAGATACTGCCCTCAGCAGCCCCGGTTTTTGGAGGGAACATTCAGGGAGTCAGTTTTGTTCGGAACGGAAGCATCACCCAATCTGATGCAAGCGATATCACTATTGTGCATTGAGGAAATCGCGTCCCATCGCAACATTAGCGAAAACGCCTCCAACATTTCCGGCGGCGAGGCCAAACGCCTGTCACTGCTGCGTTTGATCAACAAGCCAGGGCATTTCAATCTGTTCGACGAGCCAAGCGCTGCGATTGAACCGAAACTGGCCAACGTCGTATGGGACCTTCTATTCGATACGTTTGATCAGCGCGGTCTGATTTGTGTAACCCATGATGTCCTACACCTTGGCCGCTTTGATCGAGTCATCGTGATGAAGGATGGAGAGATCGTTGGGGACGGGCCTTGGTGTGAACTGGTCCAGCGATCAGCGATCAAGCACCTTTTCAGCGACCTTCAAACACAGAAGTAACACGGGCGCGGTTTTGTTGATTTTCCAGCGCAGACGCGAGACAGAGCTCAAATCCCCGCATTTCAAGCAAAAAGCCGTTAGTCGCCACCCCCCACCATGCATTAAAGTAACGCCCCCAGCCCTGGCGTTATCAGATCGTCTTCGGGCCCCCTTTCCAGGAACAGTCATCGATGGAACATCGTGAAGCGCTGCTCGCGCTGCGAACCTTTCTTTCAACGCAGATTCTCGGCCAGGAAAAACTCATCGAGCGCTTGCTCATCGCCCTGCTCGCAGACGGCCACATGTTGGTCGAGGGTGCCCCTGGTCTGGCCAAGACCAAGGCCATCAAAGAACTCGCCGAAGGCATCGAAGCACAATTCCACCGCATTCAATTCACGCCTGACCTGTTGCCGGCCGACATCACCGGCACGGAAATCTATCGTCCGGAAACCGGCAGTTTTGTGTTTCAACAAGGGCCGATCTTCCACAACCTGGTGTTGGCGGACGAAATCAACCGTGCGCCGGCCAAGGTTCAGTCAGCGTTGCTTGAAGCCATGGCCGAGCGCCAGGTCAGTGTAGGGCGCAGCACGTACGAACTGTCGCCGCTGTTTTTGGTGATGGCGACGCAGAACCCCATCGAGCAGGAAGGCACCTACCCGCTGCCCGAAGCCCAGCTCGACCGCTTCCTGATGCACGTGAAAATCGGTTTCCCGGACGCGGCCGTTGAACGCCGTATCCTGCAACAGGCACGCGGTGAAGCCCTCAACGGCGAAACCAAGCCCGAGCGCCGTGTCAGCCAGCAAGCCATCTTCGCCGCGCGCAAGGAAATCCTTGGCTTGTACATGGCCGATGCGGTGGAGGAGTACCTGGTGCAGCTGGTCATGGCCACCCGCACCCCGGCCAAGTTTGATCCGGAAATGGCCGAGTGGATCGCTTACGGCGCCAGCCCGCGCGGTTCGATTGCCCTGGACCGCTGTGCCCGGGCCCACGCCTGGCTGGCCGGTCGCGACTTCGTCAGCCCCGAAGACATTCAGGCGGTGCTGTTCGACGTGTTGCGCCACCGCATCATTCTTTCTTTTGAAGCAGAAGCCGCCGGCATCGACCAGGACCGGGTGGTCCAGCGGATTCTCGACGTCGTAGCCGTCGCTTGACCCCGATGAACACCCTCCTGCCGCCCGAGCCGGGTATCCGAGTCAGCCTCGCCGAACTGATCGAGATGCGCCACCGCGTGCGTGAAGTGCAGCTGTTTTCCACGCCGAGCCAGCGCAGCCCGTTGATCGGCCTGCACCACTCCAAGCTGCGCGGTCGTGGCGTGGATTTCGATCAGGTGCGGGTTTATCAAGCCGGCGACGATGTGCGCACCATCGACTGGCGAGTCACCGCCCGCACCCAGGAACCGCACACCAAGCTGTTCCACGAAGAACGCGAGCGCCCGATTTTCATCATGGTCGAACAGAGCCGCCGGCTGTTTTTCGGTTCCGGCCTGATGTTCAAATCGGTACTGGCCGCCCAGGCCGCGAGCCTGATTGGCTGGGCCGCCCTTGGACACAATGATCGAGTGGGTGGACTGGTGTTCGGCGACAACGAGCATTACGAGATCAAGCCGCGACGCAGCAAACAGAGCCTGCTGCAATTGCTCAACCGTCTGGTGCGCGTGAATCAGTCCCTGCACACCGAAGGCGAAACCAACCGCGATGCGCTGAACCTGGCCCTGCGCCGTGCCCGTGAAGTGCTGCGTCCAGGCAGCCTGGTCATCGTCATCTGCGACGAGCGCGCATTGACCGAGGGCTCCGAGCAACAGCTGAGCCTGCTGTCACGGCATTGCGACCTTTTACTGCTGCCGTTGTCGGACCCGCTCGATCACGCCCTCCCCGCCGCCGGCTTGCTGCGTTTCGCCGAACGCGGCGCGCAACTGGAGCTCGACACTTTGAATTTCGACCTGCGCCAGACCTACCGGGCCCAGGCTGAAGCGCGCATTGCTCGTTGGGAACTGCTGGCGCAGAAGCTGCGGGTATTGCTCATGCCGCTGAGCACCCAGAGCGAGATGGTCGAGCAACTGCGCGAGTACCTCAACCCGCAGAAACCGGGGAAAGGTCGATGAGCAGCCTCGATCAACTGCAACCGCTGATCACACCGCCCCCGATCAGCTTCTGGCCACCGGCACCGGGCTGGTGGCTGGTATTGCTCCTGATACCCCTGATGGGTTTCGGCCTGTGGCAACTGCGCCGGTTGATTCCGGACAAGCGTCCGATCGTTCGCGCCGAACAACCGCTGGACCCGGTGCGCCTCGCCGCCCTGGCTGAACTGGCGCTGATGCCCAAACCCTATGACGGCGCGCCTGCCGGTGCCTGGTTGCAGCAGCTCAATGGCTTGCTCAAACGCCTGTGCCGCAACCATTACCCCTACAGCCAGAGTCACACCCTCAACGGGCGTAAATGGCTGGCGTTTCTTGACAACCGCTGCCCCGCCGCCGGGCTGACGCGCTGGATGGTGCTGGTGGAAGGCGCCTACAAACCCGAATGCAAACTCGACGACAAGGCCATCGCCGGCCTCACTCAAGCCGTCGACACCTGGATTCGCAAGCATGTTTGAGTTCGCCTGGCCGTGGATCTTCGCCCTGCTGCCGCTGCCGTGGTTGATGCGGGTCGTGCTGCCCGTTGCCGACAGTGGCGAGCCGGCACTCAAAGTCAGTTTTCTCAGCGACCTCGAAGGCCTGGCACGACGCCGTGCCCGGGCCAATCTACCGGCCTGGCGCCAGCAAGCACCGTTCATTTTGTTGTGGCTGTTGCTGCTGATCGCCACGGCGCGCCCTCAATGGTTGGGTGAGCCGCTGCCAATTGCGGCCAGTGGACGGGATCTGCTGGTGGCCGTGGACGTGTCCGGTTCCATGGATTTCCCCGACATGCGCTGGAAGGACGAGGACGTCAGCCGCCTCACGCTGGTCCAGCACTTGCTGGGTGACTTTCTTGAAGGTCGCGAAGGCGACCGCGTCGGCCTGATCCTGTTCGGCAGTCAGGCCTACCTGCAAGCCCCTCTGACGTTTGACCGCCGCACGGTTCGAGTCTGGCTCGATGAGGCGCGAATCGGCATCGCCGGCAAAAACACGGCTATCGGCGATGCGATCGGTCTCGCCCTTAAACGCCTGCGCCTGCGTCCAGCCCAGAGCCGTGTGCTGATCCTGGTCACCGACGGTGCGAACAATGGCGGAGAAATCGACCCGCTGACAGCGGCGCGCCTGGCGGCCAACGAAGGGGTGAAAATTTACCCGATCGGCATTGGCGCGGACCCGGAGGAAAGCGGCACCTTGGGCTTCCTCGGGGTCAACCCGAGCCTGGACCTCGACGAGCCCGCCTTGAAGGCCATCGCCGAGGTCACCGGAGGACAATACTTTCGCGCCCGCGACGGCAAAGAGTTGCAGGCGATCAAGGACACCCTCGACACACTGGAACCGGTGACACAACAACCGACCCAGGCACGCCCCGCGCAGTCGCTCTATCACTGGCCGCTGGCGTTGGCTTTACTGTTGAGCATGCTGCTGGTGGCCCGTGAGCGCTGGCCGAATAACCCGCTGCAGCGGCTGTTTACCAAGGATCTGTTTTTGCAAACGCAACTCCCTGACTGGCGCCAGCGCCTGAACCGACTGCGTCTGCGGAGGCGCCGATGAGCGCGCTCTGGCCCTTCTGGTTCCGCCCGGCGTGGCTGCTGCTGTTGCCGCTGCTCGGCTGGCTGCTGTGGCAGCTCTGGCATCGGCAAAAGCGTGCCGGGCGCTGGCAGATGATTCTGCCGCCCGCCTTCCACGCGGCATTGCTCAGCGGCGGTAGTGGACGCGACAGCAAACTGCCGTGGGTCGTCCTGGGCGTAGCGTGGACGCTGACACTGCTGGCGCTGTTGGGGCCGAGCTGGGAGCGTGTCGAACAAACCAGCCAGAAACCGGCCGACCCGCTGGTGGTGCTGCTGGAATTGACCCCGGAAATGCTCGCCACCGACGTGACGCCAAACCGTCTCGAACAAGCGCGGCGCAAGGTGTTCGACCTGCTACAGCACCGCAGCGATGCGCAGAGCGCAATTGTCGTTTACGCCGGCAGTGCGCACACGCTGGTGCCGCTGTCGGACGACCTGGCCACCAGCCGCAACCTGCTGGATGCGCTGAAGCCTTCATTGATGCCCGAGCCCGGTCATCGCGCCGATCTGGCGGTGATCAAGGCCCTCGCGCTGCTGAATCAGAGTGCGTTGGGTGACGGGCGAATCCTTTTGATAGGCGCTTCGCTGACCGAACAGGAACGTCAAGGCATTCGGCAGGCGCTCAATGGCAAGTCCACACAGTTCCTCATGCTCGGGATCGGCACCGCAGACGGTTCGCCGATCACCCAGGAGGACGGCAGTTTCCTCAAGGACGAACAGGGCGCGATTCTGGTGCCGCGCCTGGACGAGCCGAGCCTGAAAGCCTTCGCCAACGCCGTGGATGGACACTATCGCCACGCCCGCCTGGACGATGCCGATCTGCGTGCCCTCGGCCTGTTCGATGGCCCTCGGATGCTGCGTGACGACGGCCAGACCTTGCGCCTCGACACCTGGGCCGATCAGGGTTACTGGCTGCTGTTACCGCTCCTGTTGCTGGCGGCGTGTGCCGGACGGCGCGGCTGGCTGTTCTGCCTGCCGCTGCTGTTCCTGGTGCCCCAACCGAGCTACGCCTTCGATTTCGAGGACCTGTGGTTGCGCCCCGATCAGCAGGGCCTGCATCTGCTCAAGCAGAAAAGACCAGCTGACGCGGCCCGGCATTTCGAAGACCCGCAATGGCAAGGTGTGGCGCTTTACGAAGCCGGCGACTACAGTGGCGCCGCCCAGCGGTTTGCCCAGGGCAGCGACGCCCACGCCCACTACAATCGTGGCAACGCCCTGGCCAAAAGTGGTGAGCTGGAAGCGGCGCTGGATGCCTATGACCAGGCACTGGAGCGGCAACCGGATTTGCGCCCGGCCCTGACCAACAAGGCGCTGGTGGAAAGTCTGCTCAAGCAGAAAAACACGCCACCACCGGCAGAACCGGAAAAAAAGCCGGATGAACCATCCCAGCCCGAAGAGCAGGAACCACCGCCCGGCGCAGCCACTCAACCGGCGACCGAAGGGGATTCCAAAACCGAGGCGCAGCAGGCCACATCAGAGGCAGAAGAACCGTCCACAACGCCGCCGAAACCCGGCGCCAATGAAATCCCGGGCAGCGAACTGGGGGATGAACAACACACAACGCCACCGTTGCGTCCCGCCAGCGACACGATCGATGGTGAGCAGCGTCAGGCACTTGAGCAATGGCTGCGCAAAATTCCGGATGACCCGGGTGAATTGCTCAGACGCAAATTCTGGTACGAACAGCAACAACATCAGGATCAGGGAAAAACTCGATGACCCGCTTCACCGTCTTCATGCTCGCAGTGTTGCCCGCCCTGCTGATCGGCACCGTTCAGGTCCAGGCTGCGGGACTGGTGGCCAGCGTTGACCGCAGTCGTCTGAACACCGGCGAAACGGTGGAACTGACACTGGAATCCACTGATGTGACGCAGTTTGGCAAGCCTGACCTGACACCACTGGAACCTGCCTTCGAAGTCCGCGGCACCCGCCAGGTTAACCAGTTGACCACGTTGAACGATGGTAACCAGGCGACCACTCGCTGGATCATCACCCTGCTGCCTCGCCATAACGGCAGCGTGGAGATTCCGCCGCTGCAACTGGGCGATGTACAGAGCCAACCGCTCACCGTGCAAGTGCTCGAAAGCGAAAACCAGGACAGCCCGAAGAAGCTGAGCCCCGTCTTCCTCGAAGCCAGCCTCGATCAACCCAGCGTGTACGTCCAGGCCCAGGCGATCCTGACCTTGCGTATCTACCACTCGGTGTCGCTCTACGACGACAGCAGCCTGACGCCCTTGCAGATTCCCGACGCGCGAATCGAAGCCCTGGGCGATTCGCGAACCTACGAGAAAGACATCAATGGGCTGCGCCACGGCGTCATCGAAATGCGCTACGCGATCTACCCGCAACACAGCGGCGAATTGACCATCCCGGCGCAGGTTTTCAGCGCCACGCTGGTTGACGCACAACCGGCGCAAGATGCAGATGGCCAGGCACCGAAATCCGGCAAGATGATGCGCGTCGCTTCCACCGAGATCATGCTCAACGTCAAGGCCAAACCCGACAGCTACCCGGCCGATGCAGCCTGGCTGCCGGCGCGCAGCATCAGCCTGAGCGAAAACTGGAACCCGGACCCGGAGCATGCCCAGGTCGGCGACTCCCTGACCCGCAGCCTGACCCTGAAAGTCGAAGGCCTGGCCAGTTCGCAACTGCCGCCGCTACCGGCCACCGAAGTCAGTGGCTTGCGGCGCTATCCGGATCAGGCGGTGCTCGGTAACGAAAATACCGAGCGTGGCCTGGTGGGCAGCCGTGAGGAGCGCGAAGCCCTGGTGCCAACCCGTAGCGGTGAAATCGAGTTGCCGGCGGTCGACGTGGTCTGGTGGAACACCTTCGAAGACCATCTGGAACACACCAGCCTGCCGGCGCAAAACCTGCAGGTCGCGAACAATCCAAGCCTGGTGGTCGATACCCCTGCCAGCACCCCGCAAGTCCTGGTGGGTGACAGCGAAGCGCTGTGGTGGTGGAAACTCAGCACCCTGATCCTGGCCTGCACCACCCTGCTCGGCTTTGGCCTGTGGTGGCGTGGCCGCTGGCAACCCGCCATCCTGCGCGCTGCGCAAACCGGCCCCAGCCCGCGCACCGTACTTGATGACCTCAAGCGCGCCTGCCAGGCCAACGACTCTCACGCCACTCGCCAGGCACTCGATGCCTGGGCCCGGCAACAACCGGAAACTCTGGCCGATATGGCCGCGCGCTTCGTACCGTTGTCCGATGCCCTCGACGGGTTGAATGGCGCGTTGTACAGCGAGACCGGCCAGCACTGGCAAGGTGACGATTTGTGGCGGGCGATTCGGGCGATCCCCATCGCGGAACGGGTTCACGATCCCGTGGGTGACAGTGGATTGCCGCCGTTGTATCCGAAATAAGCCTGCTGCGTCCTGATGTGGCGGCTGTCGTGGCTGAAAGCCGGGTGCCCGACCACATCCCATCCGTTTGCCAGTAAACTCTTTCCCTTTTCGCCGCCTTCATTTTCCTCGCGGCCACTACCTTATTTCCTACGGAGTTTGCCTTGCGTCTGTTTCACACCTCCGACTGGCACCTTGGGCAGAACCTGCACGGCCAGGATCGCGACTTCGAACACGGCTGCTTTCTCGAGTGGCTACTGCGTCAGCTGAAGCTCGAACAGCCTGATGTGCTGTTGATTGCCGGCGATATCTTTGACACCGTCAACCCGCCGGTCAAAGCCCAGGAACGCCTGTACGACTTCATCGTCAGCGCCCATGAGCAACAACCGAAGCTGACCATCGTGATGATCGCCGGCAACCACGACTCTGGCTCGCGCATCGAATTACCCGCGCCGCTGATGCGTCGTCTGCGGACTCACGCGCTGGGTCGGGTGCTTTGGCTGGATGACGGGCAACTTGACGCTGAACGCCTGCTGCTGCCGCTACCGAACGCGAAAGGAAAGGTCGTGGCCTGGTGCCTCGCGCTGCCGTTCCTGCGGCCTGCCGAAGTGACCGGAGCCCACTTGGGCGACAACTATTTACGCGGCATTGGCCAGGTGCACGAGTGGCTGATCGAAGCGGCGAATGCCAAGCGCAAACCCGGCCAGGCACTCATCGCGATCAGTCATGCGCACATGGCTGGCGGGTCGGTCTCCGAAGACTCGGAACGCAGCCTGATCATCGGCAACGCCGAAGCGTTGCCAGCCAGCCTGTTCGGCCCCAGCATCAGCTATGTCGCCCTCGGCCATTTGCACAAGCCGCAGAAGGTCAACGGCGAAGAGCGCATCCGCTACAGCGGCTCGCCGATTCCCTTGTCGTTTTCCGAAATCGGCTATCAGCATCAGATTCTCGACGTCGTGTTCGAGGGAGAAACCCTGATGAGCGTCGAACCCAAACTCATCCCGCGCGCGGTCAACCTGCAGCGTATCGGCCCTGCCCCCTTGGCGGACATCCTGCTGCAACTGGCTGACCTGCCGAACATCGACCTGCTGGCCGACATCCAGCGCCAGCCCTGGCTGGAAGTGCGAGTACGCCTTGATGAGCCGCAGCCCGACCTGCGCTACCAAGTTGAAACCGCCCTGCAAGGCAAAGCCGTACGACTGGTCCGTATCGCTGCGGAATACGCGGGCAGCGGCAGCCGTGACGGCCTTGAGGATGGCGCCACGTTGATCGAACTGGATCAGCTCACGCCTCAGGAACTGTTCAGCCGTGCCTGGCAGGACAACTACGGCAGCGAGGTCGACGAGCAAACGCTGAAAGACTTTGCCGAGTTGTTGCAGGACGTGCAGATGGAGAGCGAACAGCCATGAAGATCCTCGCGATTCGCCTGAAAAACCTGGCCTCCCTGGCCGGTCCGTTTGAAATTGACTTCACCGCCGAACCTTTGGCGAGTGCCGGTTTGTTTGCGATTACCGGGCCAACGGGCGCGGGAAAAAGCACCTTGCTGGACGCCTTGTGCCTGGCGTTGTTTGGCGCCGTGCCTCGACTGAGCAATGCCCAGGTGTCCGCCAAAGCGCCAGACGCTGACGGCGAAATCAGCACCGGCGACCCGCGCACACTGTTGCGTCGCGGCACCGGTGAAGGCTATGCCGAAGTGGATTTTGTGGGCATCGATGGCCGTCGCTACCGCGCTCGCTGGGAAGCCAACCGCGCGCGGGAAAAAGCCGGTGGCAAGCTGCAAGCCAGCCGGCAGAGCTTGCGCGATATCGATCAGGACCAGCTGCTGGCCAGTCAGAAAGTCGACTTCAAAACCCAGCTCGAAGCCGTTCTCGGCCTGAACTTCGAGCAATTCACACGAGCCGTATTGCTCGCCCAAAGTGAGTTCAGTGCGTTCCTCAAGGCCAATGACAACGAGCGTAGCGAACTGCTGGAAAAGCTTACCGACACGGCGCTCTACACCCGTCTCGGCCGCCGCGCGTTCGACAAGAGCAAAGAAGCACGCGAAGCCCACAAGCTGCTGCAGGATCAGGCCACCGGCGTCACGCCGCTGCCACCTGAAGCCAGAGCCGAACTCGATGAGCGCTTCAACGAGGCTCAACAGCAACTCAAACTCCAGCAGGCACAGCTCAAGCAGCTGGAGTTGCAGCACGCGTGGCTCAAAGAGTTAGGGGTGGTGCAAGACGCGCAACACAGCGCCGCCGAGCAACTGCACAGTGCGCAGCAACAATGGGAAAGTCTGGCAGGCGAGCGCCTGATGCTCACGCGCCTGGAACAACTGGCCCCGCAACGGCACCAGTTCGCCCGCAAATCCGAACTCGCGACGCAGCTCACGCCGCTGGCTGCGCAGATCAGCCAGCACCTGCAACAGCAGACGGAACTGACCGCGCGCCAGGGGCAACTCGAACAGACCTTGAGCGCCGCGCAAACCGCGCGCGTCGAAGCGCAAAACCAACATGCCAGCAACGCGCCGCTACTGCGCCAGGCCTTCGAGGAACAGAGCGCCCTCGCCCGGTTGATTAAAGACGCGAGCCTCAGTGCCGATCTCAAACAACAGGTGGACCAAGCCTGTGCGCAAGGCCAGAGCACGATTCAAGGCTTGGTCGAGCAGCAAGAGCGGGTGGCCGCACGCCTGCAAAGCATTGCCGCGCAACTCGAACAAAGCGTCCATCTGGCACCCTTGAGCGATGCGTGGAACGCTTACCGCGATCGTTTGCAGCAGTTGATGTTGATCGGCAATCGCTTGAACAAGGGCCAGGCTGAAATGGCCGCCCTGGAGCAAAGCGCTGCCCTTGCAGCAGATGAATTGGCCACGCAAAAGCAGAGCCTTGAAGTGCTCTACAAAGAAGCCGGTGCCGAGCCCGAAGCCGTGGCCGAGCAGATCCAGTTGCTGGGCAATCTGCTGCAGGACAACCGCAAGCAACTGCGTGCCTTTGAAGAGCTGACGCGCCTTTGGGCCAGTCAACAGGACCTGGACAAGCGCGGTACCGAGCTTCAGCAGCGCCAGGCTGTCGTGCACCAAGAGCGGGATCGGCTGACCCAGGACGGGGTGAAAACCAAACACGAACTGGTTGTCGCCGAACAGACACTGACTGTCACCCGCGAGCTGCTTGAGCGTCAGCGGCTGGCCCGCAGTGCCAGCGTTGAAGAACTGCGCGAACAGCTGCAGGACGACCAGCCCTGCCCGGTCTGTGGCAGCCCGGATCATCCCTATCATCAGCCTGAAGCATTGCTGCAGAGTCTGGGTCGGCATGACGAAAGCGAGCAGGCCAACGCCCAGAAAGCCGTCGACCTGCTCAAGGAAAAGCTCACGGACTTGCGCGCGGAAGTGGGTGGCCTGATTGCTCAGCAAAAAGAACTGCTTCAGCAGCAGGAACACCTTGAGACTCAGCGTCAGAGCCTGGCGCCGGCCCTCGAAGCGCACTCGCTGTCGACACAGTTGCTGGCCAGAGACGCCAATCAGCGCGACACCTGGCTGGCACAGCAAAACGCCCAATTGAATCAGAGCATCTCCCAGGATGAGCAACGGCAAACCGCCCTGCTCACCCTGCAGCAGGACGCCACGCGTCTGGCGCAGCAGTTGCGCAGTGCCGAAACGGCGAGCCAGCAAGCCACTCAGCATCTGAGTAATCAACAGCGCGAACTCAGCAGTGATCGCCAGCGTCTGGATGAAGAACTGACAGCCTTCAGTACCCTGCTACCTGCTGAAGCGCTCGAGGCCTTGCGCAATGAACCGTCCGCAACGTTCATGCAATTGGACCAGCAGATCGCGCAGCGCCTGGAACAGCTCGATCAGCAACGGGAAGAAAGCAGCGAACAGCAGCAACGCCAGCAAGTGCTGGAGAAAGAACAGGATCGCCAGCTCACCCGCCTTCAGCAGCAGGAAACCGCGCTGGCGCAGTTCAATGCCCTCGCTGAACAGCAGCAGGCTTGCCAGCAGAAACTGACGCAGTTACTGGGCGACCACACCAGCGCCGAACAGTGGCAGCAGCAACTCGATCTTGCCGTCGAGCAGGCGCGCAACGCCGAAACGACGGCCCATCAGGAACTGCAAACCGTGCGCACGCAGCTGGTGCAATTGGCCGCAGAGCTCAAGGCCCACCAGGAACGCCTCTCTGCCCTGGAAACTGAAGATCGCGAACTGAGCAGCAAGATTGCCGATTGGCGAGCGCTGCATCCAGAGCTCGACGACGGCGGTCTGGAGACGTTGCTAAGCGTCGACGATCAGCACGTCAGTGAGTTGCGGCAACGCTTGCAGCAAAGTGAAAAAGCCATCGAGCAAGCCAAGGTGCTGTTGCTGGAGCGGGATCAGCGTCTGCTGAATCATCAGGCGCAGCACAACGGCAATCTTGACGCTGAACAACTGGCCAGTGCGCTGGCGGACCTGCAAACCCAGTTCACCGCCAGCGAGCATCGATGTGCGGAGTTGCGCGCTGAGCAGGCCGAAGACCAGCGTCGGCAAAACGCCAATCAGGCACTGGCTCAACAGATCGACACGGCCTACGCCGAGTTCCAGCGCTGGGCGCGGTTGAGTGCCTTGATCGGCTCGGCCACGGGCGACACTTTCCGCAAGATTGCCCAGGCCTACAACCTCGACTTGCTGGTGCACCACGCCAACGTGCAGTTGCGCCAATTGGTCCGGCGCTATCGCCTGAAACGCGGCGGCAGCATGCTCGGTTTGCTGGTGATGGATACCGAGATGGGCGACGAATTGCGCTCGGTCCATTCACTCTCGGGCGGCGAGACGTTCCTGGTGTCGCTCGCGCTGGCCTTGGGGCTGGCATCGATGGCGTCGAGCACGTTGAAGATCGAATCGTTGTTCATCGACGAAGGCTTTGGCAGCCTTGACCCCGAATCCCTGCAACTGGCCATGGACGCCCTCGATGGCTTGCAGGCCCAGGGTCGCAAGGTCGCGGTGATTTCTCACGTTCAGGAAATGCATGAACGGATTCCCGTGCAGATTCAGGTCCACCGCCAGGGCAATGGCTTGAGTACGTTGGAGGTGAAATGAATACGCTGTATTCCTTCCGCCGCTGCCCTTACGCCATGCGCGCACGGATGGCCCTGCGTTACTCCGGGGTTGTCGTGGACATTGTCGAAGTGAGCCTGAAGGCCAAACCCGCCGAGATGCTCGTGTTGTCGAGCAAAGGCACGGTGCCGGTCCTCAGCGCTGATGGCGAGGTGATCGATGAAAGCCTGTCGATCATGCGCTGGGCGCTGGCGCAGAACGATCCGCAGGATTGGCTGCTCAAGGACGATCCGGCGGGCCAGGCGCAGATCGACGCGTTGATTGAAGAGAATGATCAGGTGTTCAAGGTGCACCTCAATCGCTACAAGTACGCCGAGCGCTACCCTGAACAGCCGATGGAGGTGTATCGCGCAGAAGGCGAGGTGTTCTTGCGCAAGCTCGACGAGTTCCTGGCAGGACGGGATTACTTGCTGGCCGGGCACCCGAGTCTGGCGGACGTGGCGCTGATGCCGTTTGTGCGGCAGTTCGCCCACGTGGATCGCGAGTGGTTCGGGCAGACGCCTTATGGCCGGTTGCAGGTGTGGTTGCAGCGGTTTCTGGAGTCGGCGTTGTTTACTGGTGTGATGCAAAAGTAGGTACGCCGAAATACCTGTAGCAGCTGGCGAAGCCTGCGTTGGCTGCGCTGCCTGTATTGACTGTGCTGGCCAGGTTAACTGTGGCGAGGGGATTTATCCCCGTTCCAGTGCGTAGCACTGGCAATAAATCTTGGGGTCGCTGCGCAACCCAACGGGGATAAATCCCCTCGCCACATGGCATAGGGCATATGGCACATGGCTCAGGCCATAGTGCACAGGGCACTCAGGATTCGTCTTTACGCCAACACCTCACACATCTGCAACGCCGAGCAATCCACCTGGAACGGTCCGAAAAAATCACCCTGGCGTTTCATAGGAGGATTGCCAGCCAACATGCCCAGCGCTTTAGCCGTCTGAATGTTATGCGCCATGTTGTGATTGGCTTCGATGGACCGAGCCACCGCCCCTGCCGAACCTTGCCCGAACCCCAACAACGAAGCGCCGTTAGTCATGAACGCCAAAATGGCGAGCACCCAGAATTTATGCCCTTTCATGCGCCGGCAACTCCCAAACGCTCAGCCCGATCGACCGTGGCGAGGGGATTTATCCCCGTTGGGTCGCGCGCGACCCCAGGATTGTCTGCCAGCGCTTCGCACTGGAACGGGGCGGTGCGACGTTTCGCTAAATCCCCTCGCCACAGGAGAGCGATGGCCAGGTAGGCGCCGTGTTTGGCTGAGGTGAGGATTGCGCTGGCCATGGTGTTCTCCGTGGGCATGTTTCAGAGCCCACAGAATCGTTGAAAAACACCGCGACGACCAACAAGGCTTATCTATAGTGACTATCAGTTTCGTTGATCGTGAATTCCTGGAACTGCGCAGGGGCATGCACCAGGAAAGCCAGTATTTAAAAGGCCCGCAAACGCGTTATGCAGGAGCGACATCACTCATGGCTTCTCGACGCGAAAGCTATCGAGCTGTCAAAAGTGACTTCGCTCCTGCATAAAATGTGCAGGGCTTGAATTTCACGCTTGGGTTTTGTGATCCAGGGCAGCGTGGAAGTTGGCGCTCTGTTGCAGGTATTTCGGGGTGTAGCTTTGAGTGTGGGTTTTTTTGCTGCTGATCTCGACGCTGGCACTGGTTGGGAGAGCTACGGTGGCAGAGATAGCGGACGCGGCAATGATGGAAAAAAGATTGAAGTTCATGGCGGTGTTCCTCGGAGTCAGTTGGCTTGCTTGCCCGGTGGGGCCGTGAAGCAAACTTAACCTCCGAAGGTGATCACCTTGAAATGCTTTGTAGCACTTCCACATATCAGTCTCATTGATAGAAGGATGCAGGCCCCATCAACCGGGGCCTGCGGCCTATTGACGCACCAGGAATTTGATATCGCTGGGTGCGTCCATGGGTAGCTTTTGCACGGTCTTGCCCAGCAAACCGGTTTTGGCGTCGCGTTCAACGACGACAATCTGATTGCTCTTCTGGTTGGCAATCAGCAAAAACCTGCCACTCGGGTCGAGGCTGAACTCACGCGGGTGATCACCTTCTACCGAGCGACGCTGCAACTCCTTGAGGTGGCCGGTGGCCGGATCGATGGCAAACACCAGCAATTGATTGGCGGTGCCACGGTTACTGACATACAGGAACTTGCCATCGGCCGAAGCATGCAGCGCCGCAGCGGCCTTGTCCGAGACTGGCTGACCCGCCGCCAGATCGATCATTTGCGTCTGCTTGAGCTTGCCATCCTGGTAATCGAACACGGCGACCTGCGCGCTCATTTCCATGGTCAACCAGGCATGCTTGCCATCCGCGCTGAACAGCAAATGTCGCGGTCCACTGCCCGGTGGCAGCTGAACCGACGCCGGGGTGGCGGCGGTCAAAGGCAGTTGCGGATTGGCCTTGGGATCGAAGCGATAGACAAACACCTTATCCGCCCCCAGGTCATTGGAAAACACATAGCGGCCGTCCGGCGATGAGATCGTCGAATGCACATGCGCCGACATCTGCCGCTCAGGATTGACCCGACTGGACGGATGGCTGCTCATCTGCACCACCGGTTTGAGCGTTCCATCGGCGCTGACGGGCACGACCGCCAAGGTGCCACCGGGATCTTCCGCGACTGAATAGTTGCTGACGAACAGGTGACTGGCGTCAGCACTCAGGCTCGAATGCGTGGGCTCGTTGCCCAGGCTCTGAACCTGGTTGATCAGGCTCAATTGGTAGGACTTGGGGTCAATCGAATAGCTGCTGACGCGCCCTACCGGATCAGCCTGTCCCGGACCGTTTTCGTTGACCACGAACAGACGCTGCTGGTCCTTGGACAGGGTGAGCCAGGACGGGTTTTCGGTTTTGATCACTTGCAAGGGTTTGGAGTCGATCTGCCCCGTGGCGCTGTCGAAATTCAGCCGATAGATGCCCTGGCTCTGGCTGGCGGTGTAGGACCCGACCAGCAACTGGAAGTCATCGGCCGGTGCTGCCTGAACGCCCATCGCGCCGACGCTGCCGGCGATCAACAGTGGCCAGAAATTACGCATCCTCATTCCCTTCGTCCTCGTCGTCATCACCGCCGAACGCTGTCAGGCAGACCAGCCGATGCTCGCCGGAGTCACCCGTGATCACCCAGCTTTGCAAGGTGGCGTCAAAGGTGGCGGCCTGAATCTGCGCGGGGGTGAATTCCCAGTGTTTGGCCGCACGGCCGTCCATGCACTCGATGTGCAGGTTGTCATCCTCGTCCAGCGAGAATTCAAAGGCGTGCAGGCCGTCAATTTCAACCATGTCGCAGTGTTCGAGGGTATGGAGCAAGGTGTCGTTTGCGGCAGTCATGGCAGTCAATCTTTGAAAGGAGAAAGACGCAATGATAGCTCAATGTGGGGGTGGGTCTGCGCGTGCCACGTAATAGATATCGATGCGCCTCCTGTGAGAGCGAGCCTTTGTGGCGAGGGGATTCATCCCCGCTGGGCTGCGAAGCGGCCCCAAAAGTTTTGCGACTGCTTCGCATTCGAACGGGGATGAATCCCCTCGCCACAAAGGCGCCCTCCTACAGGAACGTGCGTTTCGTCGTTAAAGGGCATCAGTGGACGGTTTGCCATCCACGAGGCGTTGAATGTTCAGCGGGTTGGCATTCCTCAACGCATCCGGCAGCAAACTGTCAGGGTAGTTCTGGAAACACACCGGACGCAGAAAACGGTCGATCGCCAAGGTGCCCACCGATGTACCACGAGCATCGGACGTCGCCGGATACGGCCCGCCATGGACCATCGAATCGCAGACCTCCACCCCGGTCGGATAACCATTGAGCAGGATGCGTCCCACCTTCTGCTCCAACAGCGGCGTCAATTCGGCGAACTGCTCGAAGTCTTCCAACTCGCCAATAAGCGTCGCAGTCAGTTGCCCGTGCAGGCCGTTGAGTGCAGCGCTTAGCTGCGCCTGATCCGCGACTTCGACAAACACCGTGGTCGGACCGAACACCTCTTCCTGCAACACCTCATCGCCGTGGATCAACAAATCCGCATCCGCCTTGAAGAGTTGCGGCTGCGCCTGATTGCCCTGTTGCGACTGGCCGGCCAGGTGTTCGATTGACGGGTGCGCGAGGAGCTTCTGCAGCCCGTTGCCATAACTGCTGAGCGTGCCGGCATTGAGCATGGTTTGCGCCGGTTGATCATTGATCAGCCCCGCGACCTGTTGCACGAACGCGCTGAATTGCGGCGAACGAATGCCGATCACCAGACCGGGATTGGTACAGAATTGACCACAGCCTTGAACCACTGAAGCGGTGAGGTCGCGGGCGATGGTGTCGGCCCGTGCTTGCAGCGCCTGCGGCAGGATAATCACCGGGTTGATGCTCGACATCTCGGCGAACACCGGGATGGGTTGTGCACGGGCTGCGGCCATGTCGCACAAGGCTCGTCCCCCCCTCAATGAACCGGTAAAACCGACGGCCTGAATCGCCGGATGTTTGACCAGCGCTTCACCGACCCCGCCGCCGTAAATCATGTTGAAGACGCCCGCCGGCATGCCGGTTTTTTCCGCTGCGCGAATGATCGCATCAGCGACGGACTCGGCGGTGGCCATGTGACCGCTGTGCGCCTTGAACACCACCGGGCAACCGGCGGCCAATGCAGATGCCGTGTCGCCGCCGGCGGTGGAAAATGCCAGTGGGAAATTGCTCGCGCCGAACACCGCCACCGGACCGAGGCCGATGCGGTACTGGCGCAAATCGGGACGAGGCAGCGGCGTGCGATTCGGCAATGCCTGATCGATCCGGGCGCCATAAAAGTCGCCGCGACGCAGCACGTTGGCGAACAGGCGCATTTGTCCGCTGGTGCGGCCACGCTCACCTTGAATGCGTGGCGCGGGCAACGCGGTTTCGCGGCAGACCAGGGCGACGAAATCATCGCCCAGGGCGTCCAGTTCATCGGCAATCCCATCGAGGAATTGCGCGCGGCGCTCTGCACTCAGACGCCGATAGGCCGGGTACGCGGCGGCGGCCGCCTTCGCCGCCGCGTCGACCTCTTCCGGTGTTGCCTGATAGAAGTCATGGGGTAACGCCTCGCCGGTACTGGCGTCGACGCTCTGGAGTGTGAGGGTGCCAGCAGCGCTGCGCTGACCGCCAATGTAGTTATGACCAAGAATCCGGGACATGCATGTCTCCTCAAAGTGTGCCGACGGTGCCGGGCTCAAACGCTGCTTCGACGGGCTTGATGCCGTTGATCAGCGGCGCACCGAATTCGGCCTGGCTGATTTCGAACAGATCACCCGGTCGGGTGCGAATGCCCTCGGCAAAGGACAGGGTGGCGGTGCCGAAGAAGTGAATGTGCACATCCCCCGGCCGCAGGAACTGGCTGTATTTGAAATGGTGGTACTCGAGGTTTTCCAGGCTGTGGCACATGTTCGCCTCGCCGCTCAGAAACTCGTTCTGCCACAACACTTCGCCGTCGCGCAGAATGCGGCTGGTGCCCGCCAGGTGTTGCGGCAGTTCGCCCAGCCGAAGCTCCGGCCCGTAGCTGCAGCTGCGCAGTTTTGAATGCGCCAGATAGAGGTAGTTCTTGCGCTCCATGACGTGGTCGGAAAACTCGTTGCCGACCGCATAACCGAGGCGATAGGGCCTGGCGTCGGGACCGATCACGTACAAACCACTGAGCTCGGGCTCTTCGCCGGCATCTTCAGCGAACGGCGGCAGCGGAAACGGATGGCCAGGGCGTACAACGATACTGCCGTCACCCTTGTAGAACCATTCGGGCTGTACACCCGCCTGCCCGGCTTCCGGTTTGCCGCCCTCCACGCCCCATTTGAAGATGCGCATGGTGTCGGTCATCGCGGTTTCATCGCCGATCTGCTGATGCATCTTGTCCCGAGCCGAGGCGCTTCCCAAGTGGGTCAGGCCGGTACCGCTGACCAGCATGTGCGCCGGGTCCGGGTGATCCAGAGGCGGCAGAATGCGACATTGGGCCAGCAGGTCTGCATAGTCGTGACTGATGCCCAGCCCCAATGCCTGGACCTGTTGCTCAAGATTGACACCGGCCTCAATCGCCGCCAGCGCCAGATCACGAACCGTGCGCGCATCCTGCACCTCACGCACCAGGTTATCCTCGACCACGCCAACCCGGCGCTCGCCGTTAATCAATTCGAACTGAACCAAACGCATGGTTTTCTCCTGTAAACAAACCTTAAAAACACCGCCACACATCTGTCTGAAAAACCGCTATCTCTTGTGGGAGCAAAGCTTGCTCGCGATGGCGGTCTGACATTCAACATCGATGCTGAATTCTCAATCGCTATCGCGAGCAAGCTTTGCTCCCACAGCACCCCGCGCGCTGGCGGCGAATTGGTCTGCCGGCAGCACATGTTTGCGCTCCAGCAAGCGGTAGACCACGCCGGTCAACACGAGCCCGAAGACCATCACGCCGGACAGGAAATACAACCCCGACGCGAGATTCCCGGTGTATTCCTTCAACGCACCAATAACGAACGGACCGATGTAGCCGCCCAGGTTGCCCACCGAGTTGATCAAGGCAATGCCCGCTGCGGCGCTGGCGCCGGCGAAGAAACGACCCGGCAAGGTCCAGAACACCGCGGTGCATGAGAACAGCGCGAACGCCACCAGGCACAGCGCCGCCAATTGCGCCACCGGCATCGTCAGCCAGGCGCTGAAGAACAGACCGATAGCCCCCAGCACATAGAGCGCCGCGAGATGACCGTAGCGATCATTCAGTCGGTCGGAGCTGCGCGGGATGATCAACAAGCCGATGATCCCGAAAATGTACGGTACCGCTGACACGAATCCGGTGGTCAGGTCGCTGCCGCCAAATTGCTTGATCAGCGTTGGCAGCCACAGACCGAGCCCGTAAATGCTTAGGGTCACTGGCAGATAGAACAGCGCCAGCAGCAACACCCGTTTGTCCTTGAGGGCATGCAATGGATTGCCGTGGCGGGTCTGGCCGTATTCCTGAAGGTCTTTTTGCAGTTCGCCGGTCAGCCAGTCCTTCTCGGCCTGGTCCATCCATTTGACCTGTTGCGGACCGTCCGGCAGCCAGCGCAACACCGGCCAGGTCAGCAGAATTGCCGGGGTGCCGATGACGATGAACAGCCATTGCCAACCATGCAGACCGAGGGTGCCGTCCATGCCGAGCAGACCGCCGGACACGGGGCCGGTGATCATCATTGCGATGGGTTGCGAGAGGATAAACAGCCCCAGGATCTTGCCGCGATGGCGAACCGGGAACCATTGGGTGATGTAGTAAAGAACGCCCGGAAAGAACCCGGCTTCGGCGGCGCCGAGCAGGAAGCGCATGACATAGAAACTGTGCGGCCCCTGAACGAAAGCCATGCCGATGGTGATCGCGCCCCAGGTCACCATGATCCGCGCAAACCAGCGCCGCGCGCCGAAGCGTTCGAGCATCAGGTTGCTGGGAATCTCCAGCAGGAAGTAACCAATGAAGAACAGCCCGGCACCAAGACCGTAGGCCGCGTCGCCGATGCCAATGTCCGCGCCCATGTGCAGCTTGGCGAACCCTACGGCGGAGCGATCCACATAGGCGATCAGGTACAGCAGGATCAGGAAGGGAATCAGTTTCAGCGTGATGCGACGTATCAGCCTCAGTTCCTGGCTCATGAGATCGGTCTCCGATTGTTGTTGTTATAGAACCTCGGGGGACGCCTCTCGCAGAAAACCGCCAGGGCAATCCCTCCGTTGCGACCGACTATATAGTAATACTATTTACTCAACAACACTTCCAAACGGCCGATTTTGCGCTTATGTTATCCATCAGTCGGAACAATATAGTCATACAATAAGAGAATCGATCATGTCTGATAAAAAACCCAACCTGCGCTCTGCCCAATGGTTCGGCACGGCTGACAAGAACGGCTTCATGTACCGCAGCTGGATGAAGAATCAGGGCATTGCCGATCACCAGTTCCACGGCAAGCCGATCATCGGCATCTGCAATACCTGGTCGGAACTGACCCCGTGTAACGCGCATTTCCGCCAGGTCGCGGAGCACGTCAAACGTGGGGTGATCGAGGCAGGCGGCTGGCCGGTTGAATTCCCGGTGTTTTCCAATGGTGAATCGAATCTGCGTCCGACCGCGATGTTCACGCGAAATCTAACGAGCATGGACGTAGAGGAAGCGATTCGCGGCAACCCGATTGATGGTGTCGTGCTGTTGACCGGCTGCGACAAAACCACGCCTGCCCTGTTGATGGGCGCAGCCAGTTGCGACGTGCCGGCCATCGTCGTGACCGGTGGGCCGATGCTCAACGGCAAGCACAAGGGTCAGGACATCGGTTCCGGCACCGTGGTGTGGCAACTCAGTGAGCAGGTCAAGGCGGGCACCATCACCCTTGACGACTTCCTCGCGGCCGAGGGTGGCATGTCCCGTTCGGCGGGAACCTGCAACACCATGGGCACCGCCTCGACCATGGCCTGCATGGCAGAAGCGCTGGGCACTTCCCTGCCCCACAACGCGGCGATTCCAGCGGTCGATGCACGGCGTTATGTGTTGGCGCACATGTCCGGCATGCGCGCGGTAGAGATGGTTCGCGAAGACTTGAAGCTGTCGAAAATCCTCACCAAAGAAGCATTCGAAAACGCCATTCGCGTCAACGCCGCCATCGGTGGTTCGACCAATGCCGTTATCCACCTTAAAGCCATTGCCGGCCGCATCGGTGTGGACCTGGAGCTGGATGACTGGACCCGCATGGGTCGAGGCATGCCGACCATCGTCGACCTGCAACCGTCCGGTCGTTTCCTCATGGAAGAGTTCTACTACGCCGGGGGCTTGCCAGCCGTGCTGCGCCGCCTCGGTGAAGCCAACCTGATCCCCCATCCGGACGCCTTGACCGTCAACGGTAAATCCATTGGCGAGAACACCAGGGACGCGCCGATCTATGGCCAGGACGAGGTCATCCGCACCCTCGACAATCCGATCCGTGCCGACGGGGGCATCTGTGTGCTGCGCGGCAACCTGGCGCCGCTCGGGGCCGTGCTCAAGCCGTCCGCTGCCAGCGCCGAACTGATGCAGCATCGCGGTCGTGCGGTGGTGTTCGAGAACTTCGACATGTACAAGGCGCGGATCAACGATCCGGAGCTGGACGTGGACGCGAACTCGATACTGGTCATGAAAAACTGCGGCCCGAAGGGTTATCCGGGCATGGCTGAAGTCGGCAACATGGGCTTGCCGGCCAAGCTGTTAGCGCAAGGCGTGACGGACATGGTGCGCATTTCCGATGCGCGCATGAGCGGCACGGCCTACGGCACGGTGGTGCTGCATGTCGCCCCCGAAGCCGCTGCCGGCGGGCCTTTGGCGACGGTGAAGGAAGGTGACTGGATCGAACTCGATTGCGCCAACGGGCGACTGCACCTGGATATTCCGGACGCGGAACTCGCGGCACGCATGGCAGATCTGCAACCGCCGCAGCAAATGATCCTGGGCGGTTATCGTCAGCTGTACATCGATCATGTACTGCAAGCAGATCAGGGCTGTGACTTCGACTTCCTGGTCGGATGCCGAGGAGCTGAAGTGCCGCGCCACTCTCACTGATACCTTGCGCCGATCGTCCGATCGTTCCCACGCTCTGCGTGGGAACGATCAACACCGCTAATCGCTAGCAGGCTAGCTGCCCACATTTGGTTTGTGTATCCACCTCAGGATTGCGCCGTGCCTGCTATCATGCGCCGCATCTCCATCCCACAGGATCGCGCCGCTCCCCATGGATTACCGCAAACCCTCCGACCGCAAAAGCATGCACTCGCGCATCGTCCAGGAACTGGGCATGCAGATCGTTTCCGGACGGTTCAAACCGGACGACAAGTTGCCCGCCGAAGCCCTTCTGTGCGAGGAGTACGCGGTCAGCCGGCCGGTGCTGCGCGAAGCCACACGGGTACTGGTTGCCAAAGGCCTGGTGTACTCGCGACCGCGTGTCGGTACGGTGGTCAAGCAGCGCAAGGAATGGCACATGCTCGACCCGGACGTGCTGCACTGGCTGATGCAAAGCAGTCCGCAAAATGAATTTTTCGACCTGCTGACCAGTGTGCGCAGCATCATCGAACCCGCCGCAGCGGCCCTGGCTGCGCAGTTCGCCACCGACGCGGACATTGCCTCCATCGGTGAAGCCTATCAACGCATGGAAGCCGCACCGACACCCGAAGCCTTGCTGCAGCCCGACCTGGATTTCCACAGCCGGATTGCCGATGCGACGCACAATGATTTGCTGGCGAACCTGTGCAACATGCTTTCGGTGGCAATCGCCGAAGCGCTGAAGCATTCCAACCAGCGGCCGAACCTGCATGAACTGGCATTGCCAAGGCACAAAGCGATTTTGACCGCGATTGAAAACCGCGACGCCCTCGGTGCACGGCATGCGACGCTGGTACAGCTGGATGATGCGCGCAGTGCCCTGAGCACGGTGCTGGGGCAAACCTTGTAAAACTCGCGATACCCCACTACCGCACGCGCGACGACAAAAACCGTTTTCCTGTTTCGGACCGATGATCGGTCCACGATGCCGGCAGCCTCGCAGGCCCGGATTTAACAGGAAAAGGATGTCGTCATGCCCACCTCAAACACCCCCGCCCCCTCTCAGGTACCGAGCCAGTTGTCGGCTCAGGCCGTTCACCAACGCTTCGCCAATCGTCCATCGTTGTTCTCGGTGGTCTTCAATGCCCTGCGCGATCGAATACTCGAACACTACCCAACCCTGGACATGGACCTGCGCTCCGTCAAACTGGCCAGCCCAAACCCGTCCGGGCATTGGGAGTTCCAACTGCTGAGTAATGTTGCTGTCCAGCATGTGCTGAACCCGCAACTGCTTGACCTCAGCCCTCGGTACGACATGCCGTTCTACCTGACCCAGAAAATACCCAGCCGTTTGAAAACACCAGAGCCGCCCTACACTATCGACATGCAGGTCATCGCGAACATCATCGCGTCTCTGCGATCGACCATTCACCTCTATTTTCAACAGGCACTGGCCGACTACTGGGGCGCGATCGATGCCCAAGGCAACAGCCACTGGCAATGGCTCAGCGAGTTTCTAAACGGTCAGATGACCGCTGCTGCAGCGTCGCGGTCGGATCTGACTCAAGTCCAACGGGACATGCTCTCCCTCGTCGCTACCTGGCCAGTGCAGGTTGAGCGTTCGCCCCGTGCAACACCGCCCACTGCAGCGTGCTTCATCGAGACCACATTCATCAGCGAGGACAAAGAAGAGCGCCTGCTGACACCGGACCTGTTGCTCGTACGCGACAAACAGGTGCTGCTTTACAGCGTGGCCGGTGTAATCGAGACATTCGACTCCCTCGATTCCTTCAGCGAGGCCTGGGGGATCCGGATGCAGCGCAAGTACCAGTTCGACAGCATCACCTGGCGGCGCAATGAGCCCGACGGCAATGTGTTCGAACAACAGGCCGGCCTCATGCTCAATCAGCAAATCATCGACTTGGGAGCCATGACGTTTCAGAGTGACAGCGAGCGATCGCTCGACCGCCGCCTGGACAGGCTCACCGATCCGGCGCTGTTTTTTTCCGCAATGCCAGAAGCCGCGCCAGCCCTGCTCGAACAGGTCAGCCTGAATCTGCCCGACTGGATCAGGCAAGCCAGCGCCGACGATCGATTTGCCTACCACCGTCACTTGCAAGACATGGCCCGCGTGCTGAAGCAGAATCACGGCCGTTCGTTCAACGAGGGTATTGAAAACATCCATGACTTCAGTCGCGAAGCATTGCGCAAGCAGATGCAGGCTGATCATGGCCATCAGGACCCCGACGATGTGCTTCTCGACTTCTCCGTGGCCGCCGGTTATCCGGGTGGCGCAGGCTTTATCGAACATGTGCGGATGTCATTGACGGAACTGGCCCTGAAGAATCTCGCCGGCAAGCCCAAGGGCACCCTCAAGCTGACCTCGAAAAGCGGTAAGGCCCTGCCCAGCTGGCTAGTGGCCGATTACGTGCTGGGCAGCAGCGGGCTGATTCAACGGGTCGATATCGGTACCGCCTACCCACAGAAAATCAAGGCACTGTTGCTGTCCGACTCTGCGGACGCCCGGCGACGGGAGACGCTGTTTACCTGTGAACTCAAGATCCGGTTGCCGACCCAGGCGCTGGAGTACGCCATCAGGAAACAAAACGGGTTCTCTGCCCAAGGCTATCGTTATGTTAAGGCCCTGATGGGCGAAACCGTCTCGGATCGAAGTGTCGACGGTCAGGAGATCGTCCTTCGGCCATTGGCCTTGTGCAGAAAAGCCGGCGCCACACCCGATACCGTCAACAACGTCTTCATTATCGAACCCCGCGACAGCAACGTCGGCCCGCACTTGCTTTACCGGCCGCTGTACACCGACTGCCTGTACGAGTACCCGACACGCCAGTCGCTGCTGGATGCCATTGCCACGCCGGGTGATCTGCAGAACAGCGTGCTGACGTGGCTGACTGACAAGGCTCGTCCCATTTATGACCATGGTGGAATCAAGGAACCGCACATCATTCGCTTCACCCTGGGCGGCGAGTTTGACCCTTACATAAAACCGGCACCCGCGACCATGGCCGTCGACGAGGGGGCCGAGAAGTGGCTGCAGGCGCAGGCCGACGGGCAATTACTCAACCATCTGTTCCACAGCACCGCGTGGGCGCTGGTCGACCTGGCTGACCGGGATTCGGTGTCCAACGGCGAAAGCCGCTGGGCGATTGTGATGGAAGGTGCGTGGCTCCTGTTCAATACACTGCTCCTGCCGTTGGTTCGAGGACCGGCCATGCTGGCAGGGTGGTTTCTGGTACTGGTCAGCAGCCTCGAACAGGATCTGTCTGGCCTGGACAGCAACGATCCCACCACCAAGGAGTTGGCGTTGATCGACCTCCTGCTCAATGTGGCAATGGTGCTCCTGCACTCCTCCTCCAACCCCGGTCGACAACCCTTGCCGGAGCGCTCCCCGCAAGAAAGCGATTTGCACCTGGCTTCATGGCGACGGGTATCGACTGCACCCCACACGCAAGCCCCGCCGATAGTCCGACAGAGCCCGGCTGCGCTGCGAGGTGAACCACCGGCTACGGGCCATACGGCACTGGATTTCAGCCGTTCGCTGGCCAGTGCCAAGGCCAGTGCAAGGCTGCTCGACGCCTTGCTGACTGTCAATGTGCCCTGGCCTGAGCCCTTGCCAAGCCCGCAAGTCAATGGCCGCCTGAAGGGGCTGTACCGGATCGGCGATCACTGGCATGCCAGCGTCGGCGGGTTACTGTTTCAGGTCAGCATCGAACCCGGCTTCGGCGATGTTTACCTGGTCGATCCCGAGCGTCCGCACCATCCCGGTTTTCAGCTCACCAACGATGGCCAGGGACATTGGCGTCTGCGACGCGGTGCCAGGCTTGAGGGTGGTATGCCCAGGCAAGGGGTTAAAGTCTGGGAAGATGATAATAAGATTCTTCTGGACAGGTTAGCCGCGCAAGAGCGATCCCTGCATTCCCAGACTCCGCCATTGATAAAGGCTGTCCGGGAATCCAGGGAAAGACTGGTACCTGCCCGCGCCAACCTCGACAAACAGAAGAGACTCTTGCGGGTGCTTTGGAATCTGACGCTCGCTGACGTCACCCCGGAGAAACGTGCCGAGTACTACAGAAAACATGAAGAACAGCGAACCGTAACAGCGGTTGCAAACGCCAGCATGCACGTCGAACTCGAAAAATACCTGGATGCCGTCTCCGCCTTGGCACCGGTGATGCACCAAATATTCGAGAAAAAGTCCGAGCAGATGGCCGCAGATATCACCAACAGAACCCATCCGGAACTGCGCATGCAAGCCGCCATCTATGAGTTCAATAGTTGGACCAGCGCCTTTGATTATCTGGTTAAAGCGCGCACGGACCTGCTTGAGCTGGACAGCGGCGAGCACATTGATGAACTGACCACCCGTGTCAACGACGAGTTGCAACATGGCATCACCAGCGCCTATGAAGAGTTTCTTAATCTCCAGAAGACTTTGCTTGAGATAGAAAACAAGCAGATCCCGATTGCCCTGCAGATAGAAACCCTTCTCCAGCAGGCTGATCCAGCGCTGCGCCAGGGGTTGTTGATGGTGACGCAGAACGGTCAGTACGTTTCTTCTGGCCCGTTGAAGCAATCCAAATTGCTGACGCTGCTTGAATTGGCAATTGACCGCAGCTTCCAGCCCCACGACGAGGTACAGTTTTCCCTGGCGGCACAGCTCCTGGACCCGCAGATTCTCCGAAGCGTTCTTGCTCATTCGGAGATGCGCTCCCGCTCGGGCTACTCGACCCTCGAACAGACGGCGGTCCTCAAGGATGTGCTCGAACACTACAAACGTATCGAGAACGCTTTCAATTTATTGAAAGACATGCCGTCCGGCTACATTCGTGACGAATATCAAGCGCCGTTTGTGTTGCAGTTCGATGACGCCCGCACAAGTCTTGAAGTACAACTCGCCGACTTGATCCTCGTCGATGAAGGCTTCGCCCCGGCACCAGCCCCCGAAAAACCTGCCAGAGCGAAAACGTCGAGCAAGAAAGTCATCAAGACCCGCAAGGGCAACCTGGTGGGCGATCTGCGGCCGTCCAGCAGCGGTACTCAGGGCAGTCTTGTCGACATCAATGACCCCAGCACCGGGCAGGCAATCGCCACCTATCGAGAACAGGCGACGGAAGGTATTTGGGAAGAGGTGAACGAGGCAGGCTCGACAGAGCCAGAAGTTCCAGCCGTCGCCGAGGGTCCATCGGTGCGCTCAATGAGCAAGATAAAAGCGGAGGCTGAAAAAATACTGCACGAGCGGACACGCGACGTGAGGAATATCCAATTTGAGCAACGGCGACTCAGGGACCCCCGCCGGCTCGAAGACCTGAGTCCGTGGGAGTGGGATCGCATGCTGACCGCGCCGGCGAGCAGGCTCGGCGCCTTGGCAAAAGAAATTCAGAGCGGCCATGCCGCGGATGCAAACGCTACCCGATTGGCGAAGTCTTACCTGACTGAAGCGCAAGCCATGGAAAAACAGGCCCACGAATTTTGCCGCGAAGGTTATCTGTTACAGCGTCCCAGAGCCTCAAACATCGACTACTTGCTGGAGCACGGCTTTGTTGAAATCACCTTGGTCAAAAGCCGTTTCCCCTTGAAGGCCGGAGACTTTCTCACCGAGTATGCCGTTCACGATATCAACACGATCAGGAACGGCAGACCGGACAACGAAAACGCCTTGTGGTACGCGCATTTCCATTACAAGACAGCCGATGCTCCCCTCTCACCTCCTGACTATGCCCATTTGAAAACCAGAGCGGAGCGTAAATTCACGCGCAAGGAGCTGTTCGAACAGAACCAGCAGAATGCGCGAGCGGTGATCAATCTGGACAAGGAAACAATCCCGCTGCCTTTAGCGGAAAAACTTTTCCTGAACGTGAACAACGAGCACGCAGCCAACTGACAAAAAAAAGCCCGGGCACAAAGCCCGGGCTATTTTTTTCGCTTGGCAATCAGTGAGCGAACAACGAATTACCTTTCTGCCCCGCCAGCTTTTCCGGCTTGATCAGGAACCGCGCCAGTGCTGGCAACAGCCACAGCGCACCGAACATGTTCCACAGCAGCATGAAGGTCAGCATCAGGCCCATGTCGGCCTGGAACTTGATCGCCGAGAAGATCCAGGTGCACACGCCGATCGCCAGGCACAGGCCGGTGAACAGTACGGCTTTACCGGTGGATTTCAGCGTCTGGTAGTACGCCTCTTGCAACGGTAGACCGGCACGCAGGAAGCTTTCCAGACGGCTGTAGATATAGATCCCGTAGTCCACGCCAATCCCGACACCCAGCGCGACGACCGGCAAGGTCGCCACCTTCACACCAATGCCCATGAACGCCATCAGCGCGTTACCGAGTACCGATGTCAGCACCAGCGGCAGCACGATGCACAAGGTCGCCGCCCAGGAACGGAAGGTGATCATGCACATGGTCGCAACGCAGATGTACACCAGGATCAGGATGGTCAGCTCGGACTCCTTGATCACCTCGTTGGTCGCCGCCTCGATCCCGGCGTTACCAGCTGCGAGGATAAATTCCAGGCCGTCCTTGTTGTTCTCCTTGGCGAAGTCCTGCACGGCGTGAACCGCCCGGTCCAGAGTCGCGGCCTTGTGGTCGTTGAGGAACACCAGTACTGGAGCCAGCGAGCAACTGTTGTTGTACAGGCCATCTGCCCGGGCGATGGAGTTGTTCAACACATCCGGGTTACGCGACAGGGTTTCCCATTTCAGGTTGCCCTCGTTCATGCCCTTTATCATCTGCTTGGACACGGTCACCAGAGAGATCGCCGACTGCACGCCCTCGGTGTTCTGCATCTTCCACATCAGTTCGTCGATCGGCGCCATGGCTTCGTAACGCGAACAACCCTCGGCCTTGGTCTTGACCATCACTACCAATACGTCAGAGCTGGTGGAGTAATTGCTGATGATGAAGTTGTTGTCCTTGTTGTAACGCGAGTCCGGACGCAGCTCCGGAGCACCCTGGTCCAGGTCACCAATTTTCAGGTTCTGGCTGTACCAGAGGCCGCCACCAAAAGCGATCAGTGCCAGGGCAATGGACACCGGGGCGACTTTCGGGCTGGCAAAGTTCGACAGCAGGCGCCAGAACGGATGCTCGCGCACCGCGTCCTTTTTACTGCGCTCTACGGCGCGCTTGCTGATGCCGACATAGGAGATCGCCACCGGCAACAGGATCAGGTTGGTGAACACGATCACCGCCACGCCAATGGACGCGCCGATGGCCAGTTCACGAATCACGCCGATGTCGATGATCAACAAGGTAATGAAGCCCACCGCATCCGCGAGGATCGCAATCATCCCCGGCAGGAACAACTGGCGGAAAGTCCGTCGTGCGGCGGTCAGTGCGTTGTCCGCCTCGCTGGACTGCAAGGCGATACCGTTGATTTTCTGTACGCCGTGGGAAATACCGATGGCGAAAATCAGGAACGGCACCAGCATCGAATAGGGATCGAGTCCGAAGCCGAAAAAGTGCATCAAGCCGAGTTGCCAGACCACCGCCACCAGCGTGGTACTGAGTACCGCCACGGTGCTGCGCATGCAGTTGGTGAACCAGTACAGCAGGATCAGGGTGATCACGAAGGCGATGCCGAAGAACATCACCACCATGACCAGACCATCGATCAGGTCGCCTACTTTCTTGGCGAAACCGACGATGTGGATCTTGATGTTGGGGTTCTGTTTCTCGAACTTGTCGCGGATCTTGTCTTCGAGCTCGTGGGAGAACTTGCGATAGTCCAGGGCCAGCAATTTGCCCTGGTCCTGCGGGTCCGGGTAGGACTCCAGCAATGGAATATCGACGATGCTCGACTTGAAGTCGTTGGACACCAGCCGCCCGACTTGCCCGGACTTGAGCACGTTGTTGCGCAGCAGATCGAGGCTTTCCTGCGAACCGTTATAGCTCTGCGGGATCACTTCACCGCCGGCGAAGCCTTCTTCCGTCACCTCGGTCCAGCGTACGCTCGGACTCCACAGCGACTTGAGACCGGAGCGGTCGACGCCGGAGATATAGAACACTTCGTCGTTGATCTGACGCAGGGTCTCCATGTACTCCTTGGAGAAAATGTCGCCGTCGGTAGCTTCAACCGAGATCCGCACCGTGTTGCCCAGGTTCGCCAGGTCGTTGCGATGCTCCATCATCTTCTGAATGAAGGGATGTTCCAGCGGGATCATTTTCTCGAAACTGGTGGACGGACGAATCAGCGTCGCCTGCCAGAACAGGAAAATACTGACCAGCAGGCAGATCGTGATCACTGCCGGGCGGTTGTTGAAAATCAGGCGTTCGAGAAATGTCGCCTTGTCTTGGTGATGGCTGCTTAGGGATGTCATAGACCCGCCTTCTTATTATGTGCCCGGCTCATTTGCCCAACTCGGCGCCCGATGGCGAAGTAGCGCGAACGCCGCCCTGTCCTGCCAGAATCAGATTTCCGTTGCCTGCGGCAGTGACGGCCGACACGGAAATGCGATCCGCACGGTTGAACACGCTGAAGGTTTCGCCGTTGTCGCTGCTGCGGACCACCGAGCCACCGTTGCCGACGATCACGATTGAACCATCATCGAGTAGCGTTGCTCCCGACAGGCCAAACTCCAGCGCGCCACGGGTGGCCTTGAGTTCAACCGGCTCCCAGGTGGTGCCGAAATCGGTGGAGCGGAAAAGGTTGCCGCGCAATCCGTAAGCCAACAGGGTGTTGGCTTGTGCGGTACCGATCACGCCGAACAGAGAACCTTCGTACGGGCCTTCGAGTTTTTCCCAGGTCTGACCCCAGTCGGCAGAGCGGAACATGCTGCCCTGCTCTCCGACGATGAACAGCCCGGCATCCTTGACGGCCGCGATACCGTTGAGGTGAAACTGGTCTTCGTTATCGAGGCGGTCGCTGGCGTCTTCCCAGTGCTTGCCGCCATCGGTGGTTTCCAGCAATGCGCCGTAGGCACCCACAGCAAAGCCGCTGCTGGCGTCATTGAACCAGACGTCAAGCAGCGGCGCTTCGCGTGTCAGATCTTCGTATTGTTTGGTCCAGGTAACGCCGCCGTCCTCGCTGGCGAGGATCTGCGCGTCATGGCCGACGGCCCAGCCGTGCTTGTCGTCGACGAAAAACACCGACGTCAGCAGTTGCCGGGTGGGCACCTTCGCCTGGGTCCAGGTAGCGCCCTGGTCATCGGAATACAGGATGTGCCCACGATCACCGACGGCCACCAGGCGCTTGCCGGCGTGCACGACATCGAGCATCAGGCTTTTGCTGGCCTTGGCGGATTCAACGGAATAGACAACATCGGATGCCGGCGCGGCCGCGGCCAGCACAGGAGCCGACAACATGGCAGTGCCCAACAGCGAGAGCGCTGTAGCCAGCAACGCGAATTTGCGCAATGCCGGCGGGCGGCAGATACCCACACCCATGACAGGCTCACTCATAGACCTTCCCCCATTATTATTGTTAGGTCGTTCAACCTTTCAGGGCGCCGTAAGGGTGTTCATCTTGATCGGCTGTCTGGAGCATAGTCCTGAAATGCGCAATCTAGAGCCCCTTCGGAAGCTGGCTTATCCTATCGGGGTTTGGAAAGGTCTGACAATCGACGCCACGTTATCTTTTGTTAACTGGCGGGATTAGGGCTGGAGGTGAATGAGGCGGTATTCGGAGGGATGATCGTGGGTGGTGGTAAACGCACATTTCACTGTAGGAATTTTGCAGGAGCTGTGTAGGGGCTGCGATCTTTTGAAACTTTGTCTTTTAGATCGTTCCCACGCTCTGCGTGGGAATGCCTCAATGGACGCTCTGCGTCCGCTTTGGGACGCGGAGCGTCCCGGGCTGCATTCCCACGCAGAGCGTGGGAACGATCAGAACAGGTTTAAGGGATGAGTCAGGGTCAGGCCAGGCTTTTGCTGACCACTTCGAACACATCGCTAGACAGCTGACCCGAAGCCCGAATCCGCTCCAGCTCACCTTTCATTAACGCCTGACGAGCGTCATCGTATTTGCGCCAGCGCGTCAGTGGCGCCAGTTGGCGGGAAGCAATCTGAGGATTGAACCCGTTCAGCTCGATCACCAGGTCCGCCAGGAAGCGATACCCCGAACCGTCCGCCGCATGGAAGTTGATCAGGTTCTGCCCAGCAAACGCGCCTACCAGGGCCCGCACCTTGTTCGGGTTCTTCATGTTGAACGCCGGATGCTGCATCAGCTGACGAACCCGCTCCAGACCACCCGGCAGCGGGCTGCCGGCCTGAACGCTGAACCACTGATCCATGACCAGCGGATTGTCCTTGAAGTGCTCGGCAAAACTGGCCAGCGCCTTGGCTTTCTCTTCGTCGAACGGCGAATTGACCAACACCGCCAGCGCCGTCAGGCGTTCGGTCATGTTGTCGCTGAACTCGAACTGTTCAAGAGTCGCGGCCAGGACTTCCGGTTTTTCGCTGAGCATCAGGTACGACAGCGCAATGTTCTGCAGCGCGCGACGAGCAAAGTGCTCGGCCTCGGCCACATAAGGCGTCTTTTTCGACAGGTCGCGATTGGCCTGATAACGCAGCCATAGCGGTTCGAACAGGTTGTCCGCCAATTGCTCGCGAGCAAACTCGCGGGCGATGTGGATGGCGTCAACATCAGCAACCTCGCTGATTTCCGTCAGATAAGCTTCACCCGGCAGCGAGAGCATTTCCGCGACCATGGCCTGGTCCAGCGTTTCGTCAGTCAGCACCGAATGCAGGGCGGTGATCAGACGTTGATCCAGCACCAGCTTCTCACCCTTCTGGTGATCGGTGATCAGCTCTTGCAGCACTTGAACTGACAGTTGTTGGCCGGCGTCCCAACGATTGAAACCGTCAGTGTCGTGCTGCATGAGGAACATCAATTGGTCGCGGCTGTACGGGAAGCTCAGCTTCACTGGCGCCGAGAAACCACGCAGCAACGAAGGCAGCGGCTGTTCCGCGACGTCAACGAAGGTGAACGTCTGCTCGGCTTCGGTCACCGAAATCACTCGCGAAGTGCCCTGGGCGCTGGCCTCACCTTGCAGGCGCAGGGCAATTTCCCCGCCCTTGCTGTCCAGCAGGCCCAGCTCGACCGGGATCACGAACGGCAGCTTCTCAACCTTGTCCGGGGTCGCCGGGCAGCTTTGGCGGAAGGTCAGGCTGTAGGTTTTCGCGGCGGCGTCGTAGGCCTCGCTCACCGCCAGCCGTGGCGTGCCGGCCTGGCTGTACCAGCGTTTGAATTGGGTCAGGTCGACACCATTGGCATCTTCCATGGCCTTGATGAAGTCGTCACAGGTCACGGCCTGCCCGTCATGGCGATCAAAATACAGGTCGCTGCCTTTGCGGAAGCCTTCGGCACCGAGCAAGGTGTGGATCATGCGGACCACTTCCGAGCCCTTCTCATACACGGTCAGGGTGTAGAAGTTGGAGATCTCGATGAAGCTGTCCGGGCGCACGGCGTGGGCCATCGGGCCAGCGTCTTCGGCAAACTGGTGGGTCCGCAGGTAAGCCACGTCCTGGATGCGCTTGACCGTGGCCGAGTTCATGTCGGCGGAGAAACCGGAATCACGGAATACGGTGAAACCTTCCTTGAGCGACAGCTGGAACCAGTCGCGGCAGGTCACGCGGTTACCCGACCAGTTGTGGAAGTATTCGTGGGCGACGATGGCTTCAACGCGCTGGTGAGCGGCGTCGGTGGCAGTCTCGGCCTTGGCCAGCACGGCGCTGGAGTTGAAGATATTGAGACCCTTGTTCTCCATGGCGCCCATGTTGAAGTCGTTCACGGCGACGATCATGAAGATGTCCAGGTCGTACTCGCGGCCGTACACCTCTTCGTCCCAGCGCATGGACTTCTTCAGGCTGTTCATGGCGTGCTGGCACTTGTCGATGTTTTCCGGCTCGACGTAGATGCGCAGCGCCACGGAGCGCTCGGTCATGGTGGTGAAGGTGTCTTCGACGCACCAAAGATCACCGGCCACCAGCGCAAACAGGTACGCCGGTTTCATGAACGGGTCTTCCCAGGTCGCCCAGTGCCGGCCGTCTTCGCCGGGGCCTTGGGCAATCGGGTTGCCGTTGGACAGCAACACCGGGTAGCTGTGCTGCTCGGCGACCACCGTGGTGGTGAACTTGCTCATCACGTCCGGGCGGTCGAGGTAATAGGTGATTTTGCGGAAGCCTTCAGCCTCGCACTGGGTGCAGAACATGCCGCTGGATTTGTACAGGCCTTCCAGCGCGGTATTGGTTTCCGGGTGAATCCTGACACTGGTGTCGACCGTGAACGTGGGGCTGGTCGGGTGCAGGGTCAGGTTGTTCTCCGTCAACTGGTAGTCAGTTTCGCTCAGCTCTACATCACCGAGGTTCACCGACAGCAATTCAAGCTGCTGGCCATCCAGCACCAGCGGTGGCAAGCCAGGGCCACGCTCGGGATTGCGGCGCATCACCAGTTGCGCATGGACCAGGCTGTGGTCCTCGAACAACTCGAAGGTCAGGTGCGTCTCGTCGATCAGGTACTCGGGCGCCTGATAGTCCTTCAGGTAGATCATCTTCGGTTGTTCGGTGCGCATGCTGGAGTCCTTACTGATGCACGGCGAGCTGGTAAGCCGTGTATTTACGAATATTGATGACGCCGGTGTCGAAGATCAGGTACTGGCCCTTGATCCCCAGCAGCGTGCCTTCGGCAATCGGGTTCTTGTCCAGATTGAAGCTGACGATCTTGGCCGGGTACTGCTCGACCGGGTAGCGGATTTCAATCGGTTCGACATCGGCAATGGTCTGGATCGCCTGCAGTCCGAATCGTTCCTGCAAACCTTGCAAACCTTCGGCGCAGCTGTCGAACAACTGATCGCGAACGGCTGCCAGGTCAACCGAAACCGCTTCGCCCTTGAGTAAAGCACGCCAGTTAGTCTTGTCCGCCACCTGGCTGCGAAACAGGTCCTCGACGAAGCCCGATTGCTGACGCGTCGACACGCGCATGATCGGCAACGCCTGACGGGCGCCCTGATCGATCCAGCGCGTTGGCAGCTGCGTAGCGCGGGTAATACCGACTTTCACGCCCGACGAGTTGGACAGGTACACAATGTGGTCGGTCATGCAGAACGTCTGGCCCCACTCGGGCTCACGGCAGGTACCGGCGTCGAAGTGGCAACGCTCAGGGCTCATGATGCAGATATCGCACTGCGCCAGCTTGGTCATGCACGGGTAGCAATAACCCTGGCTGAAACTGGTTTTGGTCTTGCGTCCGCAATGGGAGCAATGAATCGCCCCCAGGAACTCCAGGCGCACTGTGGTCCCGATCAATGGATTGACCGGCACCTCGACATCACCCAGACGAAACGCGTACTGCACATTCGGCCCGTCAAGGCGTGCCGACATTTTGCTGATTGCACCGCGGCCAATCTCGATCAATGGATGGCATCCGACTTGAACAGGATATTAGGCACTTCAATCGACTTGGAGCTGCATTCCTGAGGGCCCATGTAGCCGGTGCGCTCTTCTTCGGGCAGGTTCTTGATTTCCCAGGCGATCATGGCCTGCAACGACAGTTCGCGCTGTTCGGCGGTGAGTTTGCCACCGTCGGACCATTTGCCGATTTCCACCGCCAGTTTCAGGCTCTCGTAGATATCGGGGGTGATGTTCTTGATCATTTCGTTAAAAGAGGACATTGGGTCTCCGCGCTCTTGAATCTGCACAAAAATTTTAGACGGCCAGTTTACGGCGGTTGTACAAACCACCCAACAAACCGGTGAAGCATCCGATGAGTAACCCGCCGACATGGGCCGCGTTGGCAATTTCACCGAAACCGATCATCGAGACCAGCCCGGACAGGCACAGCAGCAGCCAGACCAGCATCATCACCAGCACGCCCCGTGGCAGGCGATAAGCCGGGTTCGGCGATAGCATCTGGAAGATCCAGCAATGCCCGAGCAAGCCGTACAACACGCCGGACAACCCGCCAAACAACGTCGCACCGCTGAACAGATACTGGGCATAGTTGGAGACCAGGCTGAACAGCAGGGTCAGACCAATCAGATTAATGCTGCCCTGGCGGGATTCGATCCGCCGCCCCAGCTCCCAGTACCACATGCCGTTCATGGCCAGGTGCAGGATGCCGAAGTGGATCAGCATTGGCGTTACCAGCCGCCACCACTGCCCCGCAGCCAGGCTGTCAGCCAGTGGCACAAAATGGATGTACTCGCCGACCACGCGGAAATCGAGGAAGGTCAGCCAGCGCATCGTCTCGAGATTTTCGCCCAGCAGCGTGACGACGCCGACGATCATGCTCAGCACCAACACCAGGCCAGTCGCCTTGGCATAACGCAGCTGTTCGATAAAGCCTGGGCGCTTGGTGGTCTGCGCAACCGGGATGTCCAGCTGCTGATCGGGATCACCCGCCGGAAAGCGTTCGTACAGCGAGCGCACGTCTTCGCTGATGTTGGCGGGTACCCACAGCACCTGTTCGCCAGATTCCTCGCTGACCCGATGCGGAACCTGCATACGCTGCAGCAATTTGACGAACCCGCTCAGGTCCACCGCCAGTGGCAGGCGCAGTACGGCGACGGTACTCATTGCAGCACCTCCGGACGCTCGACATCGACCCAAACGAATTTGTTCGGATCCAGTCGTGTTTCCTGATCCAGACGATAGGCGACGAGTTTGCCGTAAAGCACTGCGCTGTAATCCAGGCAACCGAGGTTTGGACGGATCGGCGCGGGTTTGCCACTGCGCCAGTAATGACCGACGAACAGCAGCGGCTCGTCGACGCCGTAGCGCAGCAAGGTGTTTTTTTCGATGGAAGACAGTGGCGTCTTGGCCACCGGGTCAGGCAAGGCATCAGGCTGGAACACAATGTCTCCGTAGGTTTGCGGGTCGTCTTCCCAGAACTTGGTGCGAAAGAACGATCGCGTCAGGCCATCGCCACTGGTCATGGTCAATCCGTCCGGCAGGCGCATGTCGGTGCCGCGCAACAGGCGGTCGAACACGGTGCAGGCAAAACTGCCGGGCACCGCAGAGGCCTGGAGGAAGTGTTCATCGACGCACCCATTGGGGAACTGGGCTCGCAGCGGTGCGATCAGGCCGGCATCCCAGCAGGCGTGCACCACCCGGAAACGCCCGGCATCGACGAACAACGGCATCTCATAGAACCATTGCAGGAAGTCGTGCCAATCGGCGGGATGGTGTTCGAACTGGGTCAGGGTTTCGGCCAACAGGCGGGCATGGCGCGGTGTGTGTTCGCGCACGTATTGCTTGCCGCTGCCCAGTGGCGCAGGGGTGCTCCAGCCGAGGGCATTGAACTCGTGGTTGCCCATGATGCACAGCGCCTGGCCGGCTTCGACCATGTCATGGACGATGTGCAGCGCCTCGCGAATCCGCGGGCCACGGTCAATGATGTCTCCGACGAACACCGCCATACGCGACGGATGGCGCCAGACGCCACCTTGTTTGTGATAACCGAGCCGGTCGAGCAAGTGCTCAAGGGTCAGAGCGCAACCGTGCACGTCACCGATCAGGTCGTAGCTACGCGCGGGATCAAGCATCAGTCGCCTCCACCACCCAGCCGACTGCCCCAGCCGAGCTTGGTCCGGCAGACTTCATAGTAGTTGTGGTCGAGCGGGTGGATCAGCCGCAGTTTCTGGGCTTTCTTGCTGACGGTGATAGTGTCACCCGGCGCGCAGGTGAAGTGGTTTTGCCCGTCACAGGAGACTTGCGGGTAGATCTGCATATCCTTGGACACGACGATTTTCAGCTCACTGTTGCCATCGACCACAATTGGCCTGCCCGACAAGGTATGGGGGTACATCGGCACAATCACAATAGCGTCGAGCTTGGGGTGCATGATCGGGCCGCCGGCTGACAGCGCATAAGCCGTCGAACCGGTGGGCGTGGCGACGATCAGGCCGTCGGCCTTCTGGCTGCACACGAACTGGCCATCGATATACAGCTCGAATTCGATCATTCGCGTGGATTTGCCAGGGTGCAGCACCACGTCATTCAACGCATCGCCCTGCCCGATGGCTTCGGCGTGGCGGCGGACTTCGGCCTGGAGCAGGAAGCGGTTTTCAACCAGATAATGGCCGTCCAGCACTTCAGCCACTTTGACTTCCAGCTCGTCCGGGCGGATGTCGGTCAGAAAGCCCAGGCTGCCGCGGTTGATACCCAACACCGGAATATTGTGTCGGGCCAGTGCCCGGGCCGCGCCGAGCAGGCTGCCGTCGCCACCGACCACAATCACCATGTCGCACACTTCGCCGAGCATCTTGCGCGACGAGGTTTGCAGGCCATGACCTGGCAGCACTTCGGCAATGGTGTCTTCGAGGATCACGTGCAGATGACGATCGAGCAGAAACCGTTTCAGTCGGCGGACGGTATCCAGCACCTGCGAACTGCCGAGGCGACCGATGATGCCGATATTACGAAATTGCTCCATGGGGCTTCCAGGCTCTGCGACGGCGAAAAACACGATTATGGGCGAAAGCGCGGCATAGACAAAATCCTTTCAGCGACAAGGGTGTAGTCACGTTTAGAGCTATGCTCGCAAGATGATCCTATTTCCAGACTTGCTTCAGTTGCCCCACCAGTTACGCCATCCGGAGGTGCGTGACCTGGCGTGGGTGATTCTCGCGCCGCCCATGCTCAGCGATACGCCATGGCCGCAGCGTCACCCGCTGGCCGGCAGTGACTGGGTGCAGGCGCCCGAACGCCTGGAGAGCTGGCTACGGCAACTCGATCGCGACAGTTACGACTTGCTGCACTGGCTGGCCCAGGCACGAACCCGTCGACTGGGTTTGTACTACGAGCGCCTGTGGCAGTACGCGGTGCGCCACGCGCCGGGCATCGAGCTGATTGCCGCGAATCTGCCGATTCGGCGCGAAGGTCACACGCTGGGTGAGCTGGATATGCTGTTGCGCGATCGCGACGGCGTGCACCACCTGGAGTTGGCGATCAAGCTTTACCTCGGCCCGCAGAATGGCGACGGGACCGACCCGGCGCAGTGGCTCGGACCTGGTTGCCATGACCGGCTGGACCGCAAACTGGCACACCTCAGCCAGCATCAACTGCCCATCTCGGCACGCCCGGAAAGCCGCGATGTGCTGGCGGCGCTGGATATTCAGCAGTTCAGCGCGCATTTGTGGCTAGGGGGTTATCTGCTGTATCCCTGGCCCGGGCAGGCCGAGTCGCCGAGCGGTGCGCATCCGCAGCATCTGCGTGGAAGCTGGCTGCATCAGAAGGATTGGGCGCTCTTTGTCGCGCAACGTCCGCTGGGGCGCTGGCAACCCCTGCCCCGTCACGCCTGGCTGGCACCGGCCCACTACACCGCCGAACAGACGTGGAACGATGAGCAGTTGAACGCCTGGCTGTGCGAACTGGACCCGCTGGCACCCGCGCAGTTGCTGGTGAGACTGACCGAGAATGCCGAAGGGGATTGGGAGGAAGCGGAGCGGTTGTTTCTGGTGGCGGATCTTTGGCCGAATGTGCCGGGCAATGGTTAGTTTTTGTGGTGGAAGGACTTCCCTCATCGCGGGCAAGCCTTGCTCCTACATGTTTTAACGCTGAACCTGTGGTGGAAGGACTGCCCGCGATGAGGCCAGCCCGATCATTCGATGGACAACCGCACAGCCAGCGCCGCCAACGTCACCAACAACACCGGCACCGTCAACACGATCCCGACCTTGAAGTAATACCCCCATCCAATCCGAATGCCCTTGCGCTCCAGCACATGCAACCACAGCAACGTCGCCAGACTGCCAATCGGGGTGATCTTCGGGCCCAGGTCGCTGCCGATGACGTTGGCGTAGATCATCGCCTCCTTCACTACTCCCGTCGCCTGGCTGGCATCGATGGATAACAACCCGATCAACACCGTCGGCAGATTATTCATGATCGAAGACAGCAGCGCCGTCAGCACCCCGGTCCCCATCGCCGCGCCCCAGACGCCGTAACCGGCAAACCCGTCCAGCCAACCGGCCAGATAGCCCGTGAGCCCCGCATTACGCAGCCCGTAGACCACCAGATACATGCCTAGCGAGAACACTACGATGTGCCACGGGGCTTCTTTTAATACCTTATGGGTAGAGATCTTGTGGCCGCGGGCCGCAATCGCCCAGAGCAACGCGGCACACACGGCGGATATGGCACTGATCGGAATGCCCAGCGGTTCGAGGGCAAAGCAGCCCGCCAACAAAATCACCAGGACCACCCAGCCGGCATAGAACGTTGCCTTGTCATGGATTGCACTGACAGGGTCCGCGAGTTGTTCGGGGTCGTAATCCTTGGGAATGTCGCGACGGAAAAACCACATCAACACCAGCAGCGTCGCGGCGACACTGACCAGGTTGACCGGAATCATTACTGCCGCGTAGCGATTGAATCCGATGTTAAAGAAGTCGGCAGAAACGATATTTACCAGGTTCGACACCACCAACGGCAGGCTCGCGGTGTCGGCAATAAACCCGGCACCCATTACGAAAGCGAGAGTCGCTGCAGGTGAAAAACGCAATGCCAGCAACATGGAAATGACGATGGGCGTGAGAATCAGTGCAGCCCCGTCATTGGCAAACAGCGCCGAGACCAGCGCGCCGAGCAATACCATATAGGCGAAGAGCTTGCGCCCGCTGCCACGCCCCCAACGGGCGACGTGCAGGGCTGCCCAGTTGAAGAAGCCGGCTTCGTCCAGCAAAAGGCTGATGATGATCAGCGCGACAAAGGTGCCGGTAGCGTTCCAGATGATTTGCCACACCAGCGGAATGTCGCTCAGGTGCACCGCGCCGAAAATCAGCGCCAATACCGCGCCGAGTACCGCACTCCAGCCTACGCCAAGGCCTTTGGGTTGCCAGATCACCAGGGTAATGGTCAGCAGGAAAATCAGTGAAGCCGTGAGCATGTTACGCAGCCTTGGAAAAACGATGAAACATACAGCATCTCGACGACTGCCTCTATCCTGCCAACGCCGAACCTGAGCCTTAAACCTTGTAGCAGCTGCCGTGCCTGCGAGGCCGCGTTCGACTGCGAAGTGGTCGCTGTTGGGAAGGCGAGGACTTCGTCCTCGAACGCAGCCTCGCAGGCTCGGCAGCTGCTACAGGGAATGCGGGGGATGCACCCAATAGTTACGACAACAAATATCGTTGCTACAGACGCATCAGGCTTTTTTGTGTTGCTCTACCCATTTTCCGTACGCATCGATGAATTTTTGCAAGAACGGTTTGACCGAATCGGACAGATTGCCCGCCTCATCGAATGCCGAACCCGCGCCGCCAAGGTAGGCTTCCGGCTGCTGCATGCACGGTACATCAAGAAAAACCAATGACTGGCGCAGGTGGTGGTTCGCGCCGAATCCGCCAATCGCGCCCGGTGAAACACTGAACACCGCACCCGGCTTGCCGCTCCAGGCACTCTTGCCGTAAGGACGCGAACCGACATCGATCGCATTTTTCATGGGGGCCGGTACAGAGCGGTTGTATTCCGGGGTGACAAACAGCACCGCGTCGGATGAACTCACTTCTTGTCGGAAAGTGCTGTAGGCTGCCGGCGGTGAAGCGCCATCGATGTCTTCGTTGTAGAGCGGCAATTCACCAATTTCGACAATGTTCAGCTTGAGATTCGCAGGCGCCAGATCGGCCAACGCCAGTGCCACCTTGCGATTGAGCGATTCCTTTCTCAAGCTGCCGACTACTACGGCGATTGAATAAACATTGCTCATGGAAGATTCTCGACTGTTCAACGGAAAGAACTTGTAGTTATAGATGACGATTCAAGCAGCGGGCGACTGAAAATTGCCGCCCCAGACTATTTTTTTCTTGCAGGAAAACTTACTTCACTCCACCACGGTCTACCCAACCGCAAATTGAGTGATTTATCTCCAGAGGTTCTAAGCAGATGGCAGCAGTACTCGTCGGTCAGTTCCATGCAAGAGACGCGGAAGGCCGTGTTTATTCGGTGCATGAGTTCCAGGAATCCACCCCGTCGGCAGACGGCCTGACCGGCTCCGTGCCCGTCACCACCTACAAACTGGCAATTGGCGACCGCGTCAAAAAGCTCGATGACAATCAGTTTCTGCTGATTCAATCGGACGTCACTATCGTTCGCGAACCAGACACCTATGTCGGCAGCCGCCCGGAAACCACCGTCGCTTCATAACCTTGCGTTATGAGCAGAAGTCATATGCGCGGACTTGGGTTAGGATTCAGCCACTGACTCCCTCACCTGCTGAACATGGACTTCACGCATGCGTTTACGTCATATCGAAGTGATCCAGGCGCTGTTGCAGACCGGTCACCTGGGTACTGCCGCCGAATGGCTGCAGTTGCCGGTGACCGAGGTGGAACGCATTCTGCGCGACGCTGAGGATCAGCTGGGTTTCATGCTGTTTTCCAGCGTGCGTGGACGCCTGCAGGCCACGCGTGAAGCGCGGGAGTTGCAGGTTGAAATCGCCCACGTCTACGAAGCGCTGGAGCCGCTGCAGCGTCTCGTCAGCAGCCTGAAGCAATATCAGGCCCCTCCCCTGAGAATCATTTGCACGCCACCCTTGGCCCAGCAACTGTTGCCACAGAGTATCGCGGCCCTGCGCCGGCACCTGCCCGACGCACCTTGCACGCTGTTGAGCCAACCCACCCGCGAAATCGTCAAAAGCCTGTTGCTGCGCGAAAGCGACCTGGGCCTCAGCCTGCACGATCCCGATCACGCCGACATTCAGTGCCAATTGATTGCCCAGGGCAAACTCCAGCTACTGGCGCCCCACGGCTGGGTCAAGCCGAAACAGAAGTACATTTCGCTGCAGGATCTCGCGGGGCAATCATTGGTGGGCCTGGAAGGGCACGATCCGCTGAGCCCGGCGTTCGATAACAAACTGCATGCCCTGCGCCCTGCCCCGGTCATCCACACACGGGTACAGACCCATCAGATGATGCGCAGCATGGTTGAAGCCGGGGAAGGCCTGGCGATCGTCGATCCGTTTACCGCACTCGGTGCACGATCGGCCGGCCTGGACGTCTGCCCACTGGCGCCAGCGGTGCCCATCAGCCTCTATGCCCTGACGTTGAAAAACGGCGAACCGTTACCGGCCATCCAGGCACTGCTGGAGATCGTTACGGAACAAGCCGTGGCGATGTTGGGGAACTGAGCGGGTTTTCCAGCGGATTATCAAACAGCCGGTACCAGAACAGTGCGACCTCGGCAGTGTTCGGATCAATACCGCGATAGCGCAAGTAATCGATCCCGCCGACTACGTATCCACAACGCTCATAGAGCCGGCAGGCGCCCAGGTTGTTGTTCTGGGTTTCGAGCATGATGCCCGGCAGTTTCTTTTTTCGACTCCAGAACTGCGCCACGTCCAGCAGCGCCTTGGCGACACCATGCCGACGGGCCGGCGCATGCACCGCCAGTTCGTCGATGTGGGCAAAACCGTTCCAGTTGGTGCTGACCACCAGATGCCCCACGGGCTCGTCATCGAGAAACGCCATGAAGATCGCGCTGTCGGTCGCGTCACGGAAACTGCTGAACTCTTCCGGATCGATGCCATAGCACTTGCGGTAGGGGGTGATTGGCGTCACAGGCCACTGCGCCACCGGCTTGCCAACTTCGGCCCCGCCGTAGGCTGTGACTTCAAAACTGAAATCACTGCCCCAGATATAGGCAGCAAAGCCATCGTCGGCGACACGCACCGACAGCCCTGGGTATTTTGGATTGATAACGGGTTGCATACTGGGAAAAGTCCTCATTCCTTGATGCAATCAACGGTGTAGTGCCGTCCATTGCCCTCGTCTTCGTGTTGCAAACCATGCACATCAGCAACGAACCCCGGGAAGCTGCTATCGAATGCGCGGGCAAACGCCAGGTAATCGATGATTGAGCGGGTTGCTTCGGTAAAACGTTCCCCGGGCATGATCAGCGGAATCCCCGGCGGATACGGTACCAGCATCACAGCGGCGATCCGCCCGTCCAGAGCATCGATCGACACCGCTTCAATATCGCCGCGAACCAATTGATCATAGGCGTCAGAAGGCTTCATGGCGATTTGCGGCATCACCGTGTACATGCGCTTGAGGTGTTTGGCCGTGGCATTGCTGCGGTAACAGGCGTGCAACTGATCGCAAAGATCGCGCAGGCCCATGCCGCGATAGCGTACGCCGTCCTCTTGAGCCACGCACGGCAGGCAGGCCGTCAAACTGACGTTGGCGTCGTAGCTGCGCTTGAACTCCAGCAACTCCGTCAGCAACGTACTCCACTTGCCCTTGGTGATGCCCATGGAGAACAGCACCAGAAACGAATACAGCCCGGTTTTTTCCACGACCAGGCCGCGCTCCCAAAGGAATTTACTGACCACTGCTGCCGGGATCCCGCGCTCGCTCAACGCGCCGCCAGCCGTCAGGCCGGGCATGACCAGTGTGACCTTGATCGGATCGAGCAACACATAGTCGTCCGTCACACCGCCAAAGCCGTGCCATTCCGCATCCGGTTGCAACAGCCAGTCCTCGGTGACAACCCGATCGATGCCTTCCACAGAGGGCGGCTGCCAGATCGAAAACCACCAGTCATCCGCAGCGATGTGCTGGCGCAGATTAGCCAAGGCGCGGCGAAAGCTCAGCGCCTCATCGAACATTTCCTGCAGCAATGACCGCCCCGCCGGCCCTTCCATCATGGCCGACGCGACATCCAGCGAGGCGATGATGCTGTATTGCGGCGACGTGGAGATATGCATCATGAACGCTTCGTTGAAGCGATCGCGGTCCAGCTGCCGGGCGCCGCCGTCCTGCACATGAATCATCGAGGCCTGACTGAAGGCCGCCAGCAGTTTGTGCGTGGAGTGGGTGGTAAACACCAGCGGGCTGTCCTCACTGCGTGATGTGCCCATGCCGTAACGGCCGGTGAAGAACTCGTGAAACGCCGCGTAGGCGTACCAGGCTTCGTCGAAGTGCAAGACCTCGACGCTGTTGCCCAGGCTTTGCTTGATCAGCTCTGCGTTGTAACAGAGGCCGTCATAGGTTGAATTGGTCACGACGGCGAGTTTGACTTTGGCCGCTCGGCCTTTGGTCAGCGGGCTGGCGTCGATCTTGGCCTGGATCGATTCGCGGCTGAACTCGCTGAGCGGAATCGGCCCGATGATTCCCAACTCATTGCGTTCCGGGCACAGGTACAACGGAATGGCACCGGTCATGATGATCGAATGCAGCACCGACTTGTGACAGTTGCGATCCACCAGCACCAGGTCATCGCGAGCGACCATGGAGTGCCAGACAATCTTGTTGGCGGTGGACGTGCCGTTGATCACGAAAAACGTGTGATCGGCGCCGAAGTTTCGCGCGGCGCGCGCTTCAGCTTCCGCCAGTGGCCCGGTGTGATCGAGCAACGAGCCCAGCTCCGGCACTGACACCGACAGATCGGAACGCAGGGTGTTTTCGCCGAAGAACTGGTGGAACGCCTGCCCCACAGGACTTTTGTGATAAGCCACGCCACCGCCGTGACCCGGCGTGTGCCACGAATAGTTGGAGTCGGCCGTGTGCTGAACCAATGCCTTGAAGAATGGCGGCAGCAGCCCATCAAGGTATTTGCGGGCGGCCCGTGCGACCTGGCGTGCGAGAAAGGGCACGGTGTCTTCGAACAGATAAAGAATGCCGCGCAACTGGTTGAGCTCGGCCATGGCATCGGCAGGGGCATTTTCCAGGGTCACCTGCTCGCCCAGTGCGAAGATCGGCAAGTCAGGCGCACGAACCCGCGCAAGCCCGATCAATTCGGCCATGTTTTGTAACAAATGGGAGTGGGCGCTGGCATCTTCACTCGCGATCAACATGCACGAGAGGCCATGGTGGGTCGAGGCGACCAGGCGTCCTTCGGTGTAATCCACCGCCGAGACGATGCTGAAGCCTTCCTGCTCCAGCTCTCGGGCAATGCCACGTACTCGATCACCGGCAACGGTGTCGGCCTTGATGTCGCGATGGACAATCAGGACCGGGAATTTCAAATCTTTATACATGGAGCTCAGTGTCCTGAGGCGGCAGACCATGATCGGCCAATCACCTCAGGGTAGAGGGTTGAAGCGAATGTGGCGAGTGTGGATGCACTAATACAGGTCACTGACGACGCACTGATGGTGCAAGTTCGCACCCCTCTAGCAGCTGCCGTTTGTGGGAGCAAAGCTTGCTCGCGATGGCAATTTGAAGGACGTCATCGCGGGCAAGCCTTGCTCCCACAAACGCAGTCTTCGGCAGCTGCTACAGAGAATCAGGCCTGCGCCTTGGCATCCGCCAGTTGCTGCCATAAAGACGGCGCACCGGCCGCCTTGGCAACCGCTTCAAGCCGCGCTATGTGTTGCGACAGATCGTCCTCGCTGGCGCGGATGATCCGTGTTGGCTGGCGATCAGCAGGCAAGCGTCGAATTTCGGTGGCCGAGTTGTCCGCCCCTTCGCCGGAACCGTTGCCATCGGAGGCGTTCCCCGCCAGCGAAAGGCTGGTCTGGCCACCGGTCATGGTCAGGTAAACGTCGGCGAGAATCTCGGAGTCGAGCAAGGCGCCGTGCAGTTCACGGCCAGAGTTGTCGACGCCATAACGTTTGCACAAGGCATCCAGGCTGTTGCGCTGCCCAGGGTGACGTTCCCGGGCCATCATCAAGGTGTCGAGGATCGAACAGTGTTGCGTGATGTCAGCCCGATCGTGCTGACCCATCAGGGCGAATTCGTTGTTGATGAAGCCAACGTCGAACGCCGCGTTATGGATGATCAGCTGAGCGCCCTTGATGAACTCGTAGAATTCTTCGGCCACTTCATTGAAGCGCGGCTTGCCCACCAGGAATTCGTTGGTGATGCCGTGGACGCCGATGGCGCCTTCGTCACTTTCACGGTCTGGCTGCAGGTAAACGTGGAAATGCCGGCCCGTCAGGCGCCGACCAATCAACTCGACACAACCGATTTCGATAATCCGGTGGCCGTCGGTCACCGGCATGCCGGTGGTTTCGGTATCGAGTACAACGGATCTGGTGGCCATCAGTGCTCAGCTCTCAACGGGGTCATTCGTGCAAAAGCGGCGATCTTAACACGCAGCTGGTGTTCGTCGAGAACAGGGTCACCGAAGGCTCGGGCCGCGCTCGAACGATCTTTTGATCTGCGCTTTAAAAAAAGATCAAAAGATCGCAGCCTTCGGCAGCTCCTACGGGGATTGGCAGCGCTTTTAAGCTTGCTTGTACCCGCGAACCTCATCGACCCCACGGTTGGCCAACTGATCCGCACGTTCGTTGCCATGATGGCCAATGTGCCCACGTACCCACTTCCAGGTGACGTTGTGCCGATTGACCTGCTCATCCAGCAGCTTCCATAGGTCAGCGTTTTTCACCGGTTCCTTCGCGGCGGTTTTCCAGCCACGCTTCTTCCAGTTGTCCATCCACTCGTTGATGCCTTTCATTACATACTGCGAGTCGGTGACCAGCAGCACGTCACACGAACGCTTCAACTCCTCGAGGCCGCGAATCGCCCCCATCAACTCCATACGGTTGTTAGTGGTGTTGGCTTCACCGCCCCAGAGTTCTTTTTCCACGCCCTTGCACACCAGCAACGCGCCCCAGCCGCCTGGACCAGGATTGCCCTTGCAGGCGCCGTCGGTGAAGAGTTCTACGCTATCGCTCATGCCATTCTTTCCAGAAAATGCGGTGGCTCGCCGATCTGTGATCGACGATGCCCGAGGCCGGGGCAAACCCGGCCGGGAATTAAAAGAGGGTATTACGGTTCGATGCGGCGACGGTTGACCTTGGCCATCGGCAGTGGAATCAGCTTGCCCATCGGCTCGCGGCGCTCCTGACGGACAGGGCGCAGCCCTACCACGATCTTGCGCGCCACTAATAAATAGAAGCCTCCGCCCGAGAGCTGCCAGTCACCGGCCTTACGTTCCCAACCGGCCAGACGGGTCTGCCATGCCGGGGACGCAAGCGGCGGACGATAGCACCCGAAGCGGCGTTTCTCCAGCGCGAAGCCCAGCAGGTTCAACCAGTCAGCGACTCGCGACGGAGAGATGCAACGTGCCTTGCTCAAGGCATCATGGGCGAACACATGACGCAGTCCCCAGCTACTCCAGGGGTTGATGCCGATAATCAGCAAATGGCCACCGGGGCGCACGCTGCTTGCCGCTTCGCGCAACAGACCGTGGGGTGACAGGCAAAAATCCAGCCCGTGCTGCAGCACCACGACATCCGCGGCATGCTCGCTAAGTGGCCAGGCTTGTTCTTCGCAGACGATCTCGACACCCGGCAACGGCGCGCCGAGCCGCACATTGCGCTGAACCTGCGGCGCCGAAGGCGGTGTCTCGGCCGACGGCCCGTAGTGCACCAGATAGCCACCAAAGAACCGTCCCAGCTCGTCCTCGAGCATGCGACGTTCTTCATTCAGCAGGAATTGCCCGATCGGACCGGACAGCCATTCACGAGCTGCGCTGATCAGTTCCAGCCAGTCAGGATCGGCCTGTGCGAACGCTTTATCGGTCATTGCATTCTCCAACGCGCCAGGAAGCTCTAAGATGCGCCAATGTTTTCCGCTTGGCGAATTCGACGATGATACAGATCAGTGCCCTACCCGCCTTTACCGACAACTACATCTGGTTGTTACAAGATCACAGTACCCAACGCTGCGCCGTGGTCGATCCGGGCGATGCAGCGCCCGTTCAGGCCTGGCTTGCCGCACACCCTGGCTGGGTGTTGAGCGACATTCTGATTACGCACCATCACCATGATCACGTCGGTGGTGTAGAGCAGCTGAAAAAGGCGACGGACGCAACAGTATATGGCCCCGCCAGCGAAAGTATCCCGGCGCGGGACGTCGCGCTCAAGGACAACGACCGCGTCAGTGTTCTGGGTTGGGAATTTGATGTCTTCGCCGTTCCCGGTCATACCCTGAGGCATATCGCCTTTTATCATCATGGTTTGCTGTTCTGCGGCGACACCCTGTTCGCCGCCGGTTGCGGCCGTCTGTTCGAGGGCACGCCGGAGCAAATGTACGCCTCGCTGACGCGACTCGCCGCGCTGCCTGAAGATACGCTGGTGTATTGCACACATGAATACACCCTGAGCAATTTGCGTTTCGCCGCGGCGGTCGAACCGGGCAATCAGGACACCGCCGAACGGCTCGCAAAAGTCGCTCAACAGCGCGAAGCCGGGATCATGACGCTGCCTTCGACGTTGGCCCTGGAAAAACTGACTAATCCGTTCCTGCGTGTCGGCGAAACATCCGTTAAACAAAAAGTGGACGAACGGAGTGGCACTGATAATGCCAGTCCGAGTGCGGTTTTTGCTGCCTTGCGTGCGTGGAAAGACAAGTTCTAGGGGGGCTACTCATCGGTACAAAAATTCTGAATGGTTGACCGCAGGGGGTGCGCTTTCTAGAATCGCCCGACATTTTTGCCCGGAACTTACTTCCAGCCAATGTCGTCATCTATTCGTAAAGCCATCAATTCAGACGCATTGACCCGCCTGGCTCAAGCCATTGCGGTGGCTGTGTCCGCCACCCTGGCGGGCTGTTCAAGCCATGTGCCGCAGACCGAAGCGGCACACACCCCGAATATTGCCGCACGAGCCAAACAGAAGCCCATCTGGCTCAGCGAAAAACCTGTTCCGCAAGTCCCGCAGGATGTCTGGGAGCGCATGCGCCAAGGCTTCCAGCTGCAGGACGGGCTGGGTGTCAACCCGCGCATCGAGCAGCAGCGCCTGTGGTTCGCCAGTAATCCGTCCTTCCTGGAAAACGCCGGGGATCGCGGCAGCCTCTACATTCACTACATCGTCGAACGCCTTGAAGAACGCAACATGCCGCTGGAACTGGCGCTGTTGCCGGTGATTGAAAGCGCCTACAACCCGATGGCCTATTCCCGGGCCGACGCGGTGGGTCTCTGGCAATTCATCCCTTCCACCGGGCGTTACTTCAACTTGCGTCAAACCCGTTTTTACGATGGCCGACGTGATATCACTGCTTCGACCACCGCGGCGATGGATTACCTGACCAAACTGCACGACATGTTCAACGGCGACTGGCTGCTGGCCCTCGCGGCTTACAATGCGGGTGAAGGTACGGTCAGCCGGGCCATCGAGCGTAACGAAAAGCTGGGCCTGCCAACCGATTACTGGAACCTGCCGCTGCCGGCTGAAACCCAGGCTTACGTACCGAAACTGCTGGCACTGTCGCAAGTGGTGCTCTCGCCTGAAGCCTACGGGGTGAACCTTAACCCGATCGCCAACGAACCGTACTTCCAGGTTGTCGAAATCAACCAGCGCATGGACCTGTCCAAGGTTGCAGCGGTCGCCAACATCGACGAAGACGAACTGTTCCAGCTCAACCCGGCGTTCAAACAGCGCACCACCATCGATGGCCCCCAGCATTTGCTGGTGCCGACATCGAAGGCGCAATTGCTGACAACCAGCCTGTCGACCATGCGTCCTGACGAGTTGATCAGCAAGCGGCCGCTCAAACCGGTTTTCGAAGGCGTAGACCGTCGGGAAGTGGCGAGCCTCAAGCGCACCTATCGGGTCAAGCGTGGCGACAACCTCGGCACGATTGCCAAAGCCAACAATGTCGACGTCAAAGACCTGCAACGCTGGAACAAGCTGACGGGCAAGAACCTCAAGGCCGGCCAGACCCTGGTGATGCAGGACAACACCAAACGCAGCGCAGGACGTATCAACACGGTAGTCGCGTCGAACAGCAAGAAGCAGCAGACAAAATACAAAGTCAAACAAGGCGACTCGTTGTACATGGTGGCCAAACGTTTCAACGTTGAAATGCAGCACCTCAAGCGCTGGAACCCGCGCGTCGGCCAGGCCCTAAAGCCTGGACAGATGCTGACGGTCTACTCGCCGCATTGAAAAAGAGCCCCTGACTTCAGGGGCTTTTTTTTGCTCGCCATTCGACCCCGGAATAACCCGCCCCTGTAGGAGCTGTCGAGTGCAACGAGGCTGCGATCTTTTGATCCTGTCTTTAAAAGATCAAAAGATCGCAGCCTCGTTGCACTCGACAGCTCCTACGACGCTCGCCGCGTGTATTAAGGCGTCATTAATCTCCGTCTTTTTCCTGCCCATACAAGCTGTTACTGTACGGTCCACAAAGCCCAAGCCGCCTGGATCGGATCTCTGACTTGAAGCGTCCCCTCCTCCTGCTCCTGATCAGCCTGGCCTTGAGCTCCACCGCAAGCGCGACGATCAGCGAAAGCCATGGTTATGCGCAGTTCGGCACGCTCAAGTACCCGGCCAGATTTACCCACTTCGACTGGGTCAACCCGCAAGCGCCCAAAGGCGGTACGTTGCGGGTGATGGCGTTTGGCACCTTCGATACGCTTAACCCCTACACCTTCAAGGGCTCAAGCCCGGTTTCCACGCCGAACTTTCCACAATACGGCATCAACGAGCTCAATGAACCGCTGATGGTCGGCACCGGTCAGTACGCACCCTCCGGTGACGAGCCAACCTCCAGTTACGGGTTGATCGCCCAAACGGTGGAGTACAGCGAAGATCGCAGCTGGGTCGTGTTCAACCTGCGCCCTGAAGCACGCTTTCACGACGGCTCACCGATCACCGCGTACGACGTCGCGTTTTCCTACCGGCTGCTCCTCAAGGAAGGGCATCCGCAATACCGCACCAATCTCCAGGAAGTATTGCGGGTCGACATCCTCAACCCGCATCGCATCCGATTCGTTTTCAAGCGCGCCGGCAATCCTTTGCTGATCCTGCGCCTGGGCGAGTTACCAGTGCTGCCGCAGCACTACTGGAAAGATCGTGATTTCAAGGCCACCACCTTCGAGCCACCGCTGGGCAGCGGACCTTATCGCATCACCTCGGTCACTCCGGGACGCCAACTCATCTTCGAACGGGTCAAGGATTACTGGGGAAAGGATTTGCCGGTCAATCGCGGCAAATACAACTTCGACCGCATGGAGGTCGAGTTTTACCGCGACAGCGACGTCGCCTTCGAAGCCTTCAAGGCCGGTGAATTCGACATCTACATCGAACACCAGGCGAAAAACTGGGAAAACGGCTACCGCTTCCCGGCCGTCACCCGGGGCGATGTGATCAAGGCACAGATCCCGCACCAGATCCCGACCCAAAGTCAGGGTCTGTTCATGAACACCCGCCGGGCAACGTTCAACGACCGCAAGGTCCGTGAAGCCTTAGGTTTGATGTTCGACTTCGAATGGACCAATCGCACGTTGTTCAGCGGCGCCTACAAACGCGCCATGAGCTACTACCCCAACAGCGAGTTTTCCGCCACCGGCCTGCCGGTCGGCCATGAATGGTTGATGCTCAAGCCCTACCGTGACCAGTTGCCGGCAAAACTCTTTACCGAACCGTTCAGCCTGGCCCAGACCGATGGCCGGGGTATCCCGCGGGACACTTTGCGCAAGGCATTGGGCCTGCTCGCTGAAGCGGGCTGGAAACTCAATGGCCAACGCGTGCAGAACGCTGCCGGCCAACCGCTGCGGCTGGAGATCCTGCTGGTCAACCCGAACCTGGAACGCATTCTTCAACCCTACGTGGAAAACCTCGCCAGCATCGGCATCGATGCCCGGCTACGCACGGTTGATCGCGCCCAGTACAAACAACGCCTGGATCAGTTCGATTTCGACATGATCCTGATGACCCTCAATCAGACACTGAGCCCGGGCCTGGAGCAATGGCAGTACTTCCATTCGAGCCAGGTCGGGGTCAAGGGCAGTAAAAACTACGCGGGGATTGCCAACCCCGTTGTCGACCATCTGCTTGAGCAATTACTCGCGGCCCAGACCCGAGACGAACAAGTAGCCGCCGGCAAAGCCCTGGACCGGGTGCTGTTGTGGCAGCACTACATCATTCCCAATTGGTACCTCAATTATCACCGCCTGGCCTACCGCAATAGGTTGGCCTTTGTCACCACGCCGCCCTACACCCTGGGTCTGAGCGCGTGGTGGCTGAAATCTACGGAGAAGGATCGATGAAACCCGTACGTGCCTTGCTCTTGCAGGCCAGCGGTCTGTTGTTTGCCGGACTGGCCTGCGCCGCCCCGCAACATGCCCTGACCTTGTACAACGAGCCGCCGAAATACCCTGCTGACTTCAAGCATTTCGATTACGTGAACCCGGACGCCCCGAAAGGCGGGATTTTCCGGCAGGCAGGATTTGGCGGCTTCGACAGCCTTAATCCGTTCATCAGCAAAGGCGTCCCGGCCGATGACATCGGCATCATCTACGACACCCTGGCCAAACAGGGGCTGGATGAACCGTTTACCGAATACGGCCTGGTCGCCGGCAAAATCGAAAAATCCCCGGACAACAGCTGGGTGCGTTTCTACCTGCGCCCGGAAGCACGATTCCACGACGGTCACCCGATCCGCGCCGAAGACGTGGTGTTCAGCTATGACATGCTGACCAAAGAAGGCGCGCCGCTCTATCGCGGCTACTACAGCGATGTCGCGGAAGTGGTCGCCGAAGACCCGCTGACGGTGCTGTTCAAATTCAAACACAGCAATAACCGCGAACTTCCGTTGATCCTCGGGCAATTGCCAGTCCTGCCCAAGCATTGGTGGGCCACCCGGGATTTCAACAAGGGCAACCTGGAACTGCCGTTGGGCAGCGGTCCCTACAAAGTCAGCCAAGTGAAGGCCGGACGCTCGGTGCGTTATGAACGGGTCAAGGATTACTGGGGCAAGGACCTGCCGGTCAACCGTGGTTTCTATAACTTCGACGTCATGACCACGGATTACTACCGCGACAACACCGTGGCCCTTGAAGCCCTCAAGGCCGGGCAGTTCGATTACTGGCTGGAGATGACCGCGAAAAACTGGGCCAACGCCTACAACATCCCGGCGGTAACCGAAGGTCGATTGATCAAGGAACAGATCCCCAACGGCAACCCCACCGGCATGCAGGGCTTCGTGTTCAACCTGCGCCGCACGGTGTTCCAGGACGTGCGCGTGCGCCAGGCCCTGACGCTGTTGCTGGACTTTGAATGGACCAACAAGCAACTGTTCAACGGCGCCTACGCGCGCACCCGCAGTTACTTCGAGAATTCGGAGATGGCCGCCACGGGTCTGCCGGACGCCGACCAGCTGGCGATCCTCGACCCCTTTCGCGGCAAGATCCCCGACCAGGTATTCAGCGAGGCGTTCCAGAATCCGGTGACTGATGCCAGCGGCATGATCCGCGCCCAGCAACGCAAGGCCTATCAACTGCTGCAGGAAGCCGGCTGGCGAATCGTCGACGACAAGATGGTCGACGCCACGGGTAAACCGGTGACCATTGAATTCCTGCTGGCCCAGACCGAATTCGAGCGCGTGCTGCTGCCGTTCAAGCGCAACCTCAGCGACCTCGGTATCGATCTGGTGATCCGTCGGGTCGACGTCTCCCAATATATCAACCGCGTGCGCTCCCGGGATTTCGACATGATCGTTGGCGGTTTCCCGCAGTCCAACTCGCCGGGTAACGAACAGCGCGAATTCTGGATGTCGGCCGCCGCCGACAAACCCGGAAGCCGCAATTCCATGGGCCTCAAGGACCCGGTAGTGGACCAGTTGGTCGAGCAGTTGATCAATTCCGATTCGCGCAACAGCCTGGTGGCCCACGCCCGCGCGCTGGACCGCGTACTGCAATGGGGCTACTACGTGATCCCCAACTGGCACATCAAGACGTGGCGCGTGGCGTACTGGAACCATATCGGCCATCCGAAAATCTCACCCACGTACGATGTCGGCATCAACACCTGGTGGATCAAGCCGGACGCGAAACCGGCGATAGAGATCGAAACCAAACTGCAAACCGACGCTGCGGGCACGGAGTAATCAGATGCTGGCGTATATTTTTCGGCGACTGCTGCTGATCATTCCGACGTTGCTCGGCATTTTGCTGATCAACTTCATCATCATTCAGGCGGCACCGGGTGGCCCCGTAGAGCAGATGATTGCCAAGCTCGAAGGCTTCGAAGGCGCTACCAGCCGCATTGCCGGCGGTGGTGCGGAAGTGTCGGTTGCTGGCTCGGCCTATCGCGGCGCCCAAGGCCTGGACCCGGCGCTGGTCAAGGAAATCGAGCACATGTACGGCTTCGACAAATCGGCGCCGGAACGCTTGTGGATCATGATCAAGAACTACGCCACCCTGGATTTCGGCGACAGCTTCTTCCGGGACGCCAAGGTCATCGACCTGATCAAGGAAAAGATGCCGGTGTCGATTTCCCTCGGCCTCTGGAGCACGCTGATCATGTACCTGGTGTCGATCCCGCTGGGGATCGCCAAGGCCACGCGACACGGCAGCCATTTCGATGTCTGGACCAGCTCGCTGATCATCGTCGGTTATGCGATTCCGGCGTTCCTGTTTGCCATCCTGCTGATCGTATTGTTCGCCGGCGGCAGTTACTTCGACTGGTTCCCGCTCAGGGGGCTGACCTCGAACAACTTCGACGAACTGAGCATGGGCGGCAAGATTCTTGACTACTTCTGGCACCTCGCGCTGCCGGTGACGGCTCTGGTGATTGGCAACTTTGCGACCATGACCCTGCTGACCAAGAACAGCTTCCTCGATGAAATTAACAAGCAATACGTGGTCACGGCCAAAGCCAAAGGTCTGACCAATCATCGCGTGCTCTACGGTCACGTGTTCCGTAACGCGATGCTGCTGGTGATCGCCGGCTTCCCGTCGGCGTTCATCGGGATTTTCTTCACCGGCTCGTTGCTGGTGGAAGTCATCTTCTCGCTCGACGGTCTCGGGCTGATGAGTTTTGAAGCGGCGATCAACCGCGATTACCCGGTGGTGTTTGGCACGCTGTTCATCTTTACCCTGTTGGGGTTGGTGGTGAAATTGATCGGCGACCTGACGTACACCTTTGTCGATCCGCGCATCGACTTCGAAAGCCGGGAGCATTGATATGAATCTTTCCCCGCTCAATCGACGACGCTTCGAACTCTTCAAGGCCAACAAGCGTGGCTGGTGGTCGCTCTGGCTGTTTCTGGTGCTGTTCGGCCTGAGCCTTGGTGCTGAACTCATCGCCAACGACAAACCGCTGGTGGTGCATTACGACGACGGCTGGTATTTCCCGGCGCTCAAGCGCTACCCGGAGACCACCTTTGGGGGCGAATTCCCGCTGGAAGCCAACTACAAAAGTCCCTACATCCGCGAACTGCTCAAGGCCAAGGACGCCTGGGTGCTGTGGGCGCCGATTCCCTATAGCTACCAGAGCATCAACTACGACCTCAAGGTTCCGGCACCGGCACCGCCGTCGGCCGACAACCTGCTGGGCACTGACGATCAGGGCCGCGACGTATTGGCCCGGGTGATTTACGGCTTCCGGATATCGGTGCTGTTTGCCCTGACGCTGACCGTCCTCAGTTCGATCATCGGTGTGATCGCCGGCGCTTTGCAGGGGTTTTATGGCGGCTGGGTCGACCTGGCCGGTCAGCGCTTTCTGGAGATCTGGTCCGGGCTGCCGGTGCTGTACCTGTTGATCATCCTCGCCAGCTTCGTCCAGCCGAACTTCTGGTGGCTGCTGGGGATCATGCTGCTGTTCTCCTGGATGAGCCTGGTCGACGTGGTACGCGCCGAATTCCTGCGCGGCCGCAACCTTGAGTACGTCCGCGCAGCCCGTGCCCTGGGGATGCAGAACGGTGCGATCATGTTCCGCCACATCTTGCCCAATGCCATGGTGTCGACCATGACGTTCATGCCCTTTATTCTGACCGGCGCCATCGGCACCTTGACCGCACTGGATTTCCTCGGCTTCGGTTTGCCGGCCGGTAGCCCGTCGCTGGGTGAACTGGTGGCGCAGGGCAAATCCAACCTGCAAGCGCCGTGGCTAGGCATGAGCGCCTTTGCCGTACTGGCGTTGATGCTGAGTCTGCTGGTATTTATCGGTGAGTCCGCTCGCGATGCCTTCGACCCGAGGAAGTGAAATGAATCAGGACAATCTGATCGAAGTACGCGACCTTTCCGTCGAGTTTGTCGTGGGAGAGCGCTGTCAGCGCGTGGTTGAAGGTGTCAGCTTCGATATCAAGCGCGGTGAAACCCTGGCGCTGGTGGGAGAAAGCGGTTCCGGGAAATCGGTGACCGCCCACTCCATCCTGCGCTTGCTGCCCTACCCGCTAGCCCGGCACCCGTCCGGGACAATCGAATACGCGGGCCAGGACCTGCTGAGCCTGAAAGAAAAAACCATCCGGCATATCCGCGGTAACCGGATCGCGATGATTTTCCAGGAGCCGATGACCTCGCTCAATCCACTGCATTCGATCGAGAAGCAGATCAACGAGGTGCTGGGCATCCACAAAGGCCTGGTCGGTAAAATCGCGACGAAACGAACCCTTGAATTGCTGGAAATGGTCGGTATTCCCGAACCGCACAAGCGCCTCAAGGCGTTGCCCCATGAATTGTCCGGCGGCCAGCGACAGCGCGTGATGATCGCCATGGCCCTGGCCAATGAGCCGGAATTGCTGATCGCCGATGAGCCGACTACCGCTCTGGACGTTACCGTTCAGCTGAAAATCCTCGAATTGCTCAAGGAATTGCAGGCGCGCCTGGGCATGGCGCTGCTACTGATCAGTCACGATTTGAACCTGGTGCGAAGAATTGCGCATCGAGTATGTGTCATGCAGCGCGGTTGCATCGTCGAACAGGCATCGTGCGAAGAGTTGTTCCGTGCGCCGCAGCATCCGTACACTCGGGAACTGCTGGCAGCGGAGCCCAGCGGCAAGCCGGCGACCAATGTCATCGGCCCGCCATTGCTGCAGGTCGAGGACTTGAAAGTCTGGTTCCCGATCAAGAAAGGCTTGCTGAAAAAGACGGTTGATCACATCAAGGCGGTGGACGGAATCAACTTCAGCCTGCCTCAAGGCCAGACCTTGGGGATTGTGGGGGAAAGCGGTTCCGGCAAGTCGACACTGGGTCTGGCGATTTTGCGGTTGATCGGCAGCAAAGGCGCAATCCGTTTTGAAGGCAAGCAGCTAGACTGCCTGACGCAGCAACAGGTTCGACCGCTACGGCGGGAGATGCAGGTGGTGTTTCAGGACCCGTTTGGCAGCTTGAGTCCTCGGATGTGCGTGAGCCAGATCATCGGCGAAGGCCTGCGGATCCACAAGATGGGCACCGAGGCAGAACAGGAACAAGCGATTATTGCAGCACTCAAGGAGGTAGGCCTGGACCCGGAAACCCGGAACCGCTACCCCCACGAATTTTCCGGTGGGCAGCGGCAGAGAATCGCCATTGCCCGTGCATTAGTGTTAAAACCGGCGCTGATTCTGCTGGACGAGCCCACCTCGGCGCTCGACCGGACAGTGCAACGCCAAGTGGTGGAGCTACTGCGTTCACTGCAAACCAAGTACAACCTGACGTATCTGTTTATCAGCCATGACCTGGCTGTCGTCAAAGCGCTGAGCCACCAGCTGATGGTGGTCAAGCATGGCCAAGTGGTCGAACAGGGGGACGCGCAAAGTATCTTTGCCGCCCCCCAACATCCGTATACACAGCAGTTGCTGGAAGCCGCTTTCCTGGCACCAGCCACTGCGCAATAACCTGAAAGAGAGGAGCAACACATGGGTTTTCTCGCCGGTAAGCGCGTACTGATCGTCGGTGTCGCCAGCAAGCTGTCCATCGCATCCGGCATCGCTGCCGCCATGCATCGCGAGGGCGCTGAGCTTGCCTTCACTTATCAGAACGACAAACTCAAGGGTCGTGTCGAAGAGTTCGCACAAAGCTGGGGTTCGAACCCGGACCTGTGCTTCCCGTGCGACGTGGCCAGCGATGAAGAAATCGCCAAGGTCTTCGTTGAACTGGGCAAGAAGTGGGATGGCCTGGATTGCATCGTGCACTCCGTCGGCTTCGCACCGGGCGACCAGCTGGATGGCGACTTCACCGAAGCCACCACCCGTGAAGGTTTCCGTATCGCTCACGACATCAGCGCCTACAGCTTCGTTGCCCTGGCCAAAGCCGGTCGCGAAATGATGAAAGGCCGCAACGGCAGCCTGCTGACCCTGTCGTACCTGGGCGCTGAGCGCACCATGCCTAACTACAACGTGATGGGCATGGCCAAAGCTTCCCTGGAAGCTGGCGTGCGTTACCTGGCCGGCTCCCTGGGCCCGGACGGCACCCGTGTCAACTGCGTCTCGGCCGGCCCGATCCGCACCCTCGCCGCTTCCGGCATCAAGAACTTCCGCAAGATGCTGGCCGCCAACGAAGCGCAAACTCCGCTGCGTCGTAACGTCACCATCGACGAAGTCGGCAACGCCGGCGCCTTCCTGTGCTCGGACCTGGCTTCCGGCATCAGCGGCGAAATCATGTACGTAGACGGCGGTTTCAACACCACCGCCATGGGCAGCCTCGAAGAGTAATCTTCAGCTCGCCGATGAAAAAACCCGCCTCTTCAGGCGGGTTTTTTGTTACGGCGAAGATCAAAAGATCGTCCGAACGCGGCCCGAGCCTTCGGCAGCTCCTACATCGACCGGGGCAATCCATGTAGCCTGATTAACACAGACTCCTTGTAGGAGCTGCCGAAGGCTCGGGCCGCGTTCGGACGATCTTTTGACTTTGACGTCAGACCAAACACTGCGCAAACAATTGCTGGATCGGTTGCATACGATGGCTGTACCGCTGCAACAACACCATTTCCCGATAAAACGTCAGTTCGCCCAACGGGATCACCCTGACCTTCGCGCCATACTCCAGCCAAAGCCCGGCCCGAGGCAGCAACGAAACGCCCAGCCCGCACTCGACCATTTTCACGATGGCCTCCAGCTCATCCAGCTCAAGAGCACTCTGCACGTCGATCCGCTGCTCACGCAAAAAGCGCGTCACCAGGCGTCCGCCGAACGAGTTACGGTCATAGCGCACATGGGGATGGTCAGTCAGTAACTGCAATGGGTCATCGCCCGGCAGATCGAGCGGAACAATCAGGACAAAAGGCTCGCGCCGAATGATCTGCGCGGACAGTTCCTTGGGCAATTCGAACGGCGGTTTGATCAGGATTGCCAGGTCCACTTCTCCTGTGTCCACCTGACTCAACAAGTTCAGCGATACCCCCGGCACCAGTTTCGGTTCCAGCCGCGGCGCCTGTTGCCGTAAACGCAGTAATGCCTGTGGCAGCAAGCCGGTTTGCGCCGTCGCCACCGCCCCGATTTTCAGCTCGCCCCGGTACTCGCTCACGTCATCGCTGATCGCCATGCGGCTGAACGTGTCGAGCATGTCCCTGGCCATCGGCAACGCGCGCAGCCCCGCTGCATTCAGCAGTGCCTGGCGCCCCGTGCGATCGAACAGGCGAATACCCAGCGCCTGTTCCAGATTACGAATCTGCGCGCTGACCGCCGACTGGGTGAGACCGATGTGCATGCCAGCCGCGGCAAAGGTGCCGTAGCGGGCGACAGCGATGAAGGTTTTCAGCTCTCGTAACATTGGCGTCTCGACTGATCGAAATAATTCATGCTCGGCGCAAAAACTATCGTCTTTCAATCAAAATTCACAGAGATAAACTCAACGTTCACTCTATCGAGATCCAGCCCATGTCTCTTTCTCCTTTTCACCTGGCCATCCCGGTTTACGACCTCGCCGCCGCGCGCCATTTCTACGCGGTCGTGTTCGGGCTGGAAGAAGGCCGTTCCAGCGATCATTGGGTCGACTTCAACTTCTTTGGCCATCAGCTTGTGATCCACCTGGCACCAAAGAATGCTTCCCAGGAAGCCGCTCACACCAATGCCGTCGACGGCCACGACGTGCCCGTGCCGCATTTCGGCGTGGTATTGGGGATGTCGGAATGGGAGGCGCTGGCCGAGCGCTTGAAATCCTTGGGCACGCACTTCGTGATCGAGCCAGGTATCCGTTTTCAGGGATTGGTGGGCGAGCAGGCCACAATGTTCCTGTTCGATCCTTGCGGTAACGCGCTGGAGTTCAAGGCGTTCAAAGACATCAACCAACTTTTTGCAAAATAAGCTGAATCAAAACCGGACCGACCCCTGGTGCCGCGCAAAATCAATCGCGGCCATCAGACCATCCACGGTTCCGTGAGTCTCGGGATCGAATTCGATTTGTTCAATGCTGAAGCGAATGTCATAACCAGGATGCGCGGTAGCAAGGCGCTCATCGAGCATTTCCTGGACCCTGGCCCTGATGCCGGCGATTTCTACCGCGGACGAACCGGCCAACAGCACGGCGAACTCATCACCGCCTACGCGTCCGACCACGTCACTTTCGCGAAAGGCAATACGAAGCACATCGGCAAAGGATTTCAGGGCTTTGTCGCCCTCGCCTCGACCGTACACGTCGTTGATCTGGTTAAAGTAATTGAGGTCGAACAACAGCAGCGTTGCCGGTTTCTCCAGCTGCTGACAGGCATCCAGCCACAACTGGGCCAGGACCAGAAACCCGTGAAGGTTCGTCAGCAGGGTCAACTCGTCCATGCTTGCCATTTGCACCGCCGTTAGCTGTTGCTCGAACGAACGTGCCAGCTCTCTCATCCGTTCCCGATCTTGCACTGCATTTTCGAGAATACTGCGTTCGCATGAGAGCTCTGTGTGAACACCGGATTTACCCGGTTTTCCTGAAACGACCATCAGTCACTCCGAAGGAGGGTATATACATTAGAGACCCCCTTTCCCGGTATGACTCACTATTTTAATACCGCTGGTCAGATACCCTCGACGGGGCAAGGTCCTCCTGCATCGGCCCAGAGCTTGAACTGGGCGACAAAAATATCGTGTGGCACCGGTACCGGCGCCCGTCCTGCACCTGGGTTCCAGCCCCAAAGCACCAACTTGTCATCGCTGACATGTTTGATCAGCGCCGCAAAATCCCGATCGCCATTGCTGGAACGGTCCTTGATCATCGCGCAGAGTTTGTCTGCCGGAAGTCCGATCCAGGCCATTTTGTGCGCCGCTGGTGGCAGGCTCCAATGCGGCGCTCCGGGTGGTGCGTTGGGACCGTAGCTGGCCGGCGGATTGGCATCTGCATGGCAGGTAGCACAGGGCAAACCCGCCGCGCCCTTACCGTCCATGCCACGGACCACGTTCATGGCGTGGGGAACGCCGGCGTCGAACTGCAGCGGCGAATCGCCGGGAATGTGGCAGTTTTGGCAACGGGGGCTCTGGAAGACTTTTTGCACCGTCTCGAACGCCTTCAAGGCTTCTTTATCGTCGGCGAACAGGTCTTCGGCATACGCTGCCAGGCCGAACAGAATTACCGCACCCAGTACCAGATGTCGTCTCATCTCACACCCCCGACAGTTGCAGCGGCAGTTCCCGCAGCCGTTGCCCGGTCAATGCGAATACCGCATTGGCTACCGCAGGGGCGGTGGGCGGCACCCCCGCTTCGCCAATGCCTCCGGGCTTGTCGGTACTGGGCACGATGTGCACTTCGACCACGGGCATTTCGTTCAGGCGCAGCACTTGATAGTCGTGGTAGTTGGACTGCACTACTTTGCCGTCCTTGAAGGTCAGTTTGCTGTGCAACGCAAACCCCAGGCCGAAGGTGATGCACGATTCCATCTGCGCCGCGATACTTTGCGGGTTGACCGCAATCCCGCAGTCCACCGCACAGACCACGCGATGCACACGGATCGCGAGGTTGTCCTGGGACACTTCGGCCACCTGCGCGACGTAGCTGCCGAACGACTCATGCACCGCCACGCCCAGCGCATGGCCGTCCGGCAGCGGCGCTGTCCAGTTGGCTTTTTCGACGGCGAGGTTGAGTACGCCGAGATGCCGTGGGTGGTCCTTGAGCAAAGTGCGTCGATAGTCGACCGGATCCTTGCCTGCCGCCTCGGCCAGTTCGTCGATCAACGACTCCATCACGAACGCCGTATGACTGTGCCCGACCGAGCGCAACCACAACACGTTGATGCCGGTCTTCGGCGAATGCAGCTCGACCTGATGATGCGCCAGACCTTCGAGATAGGGACTGTCCGCCACCCCTTCGACCGAGGTTTTGTCGATGCCGCCCTTGACCATCGCCTCTTCGAGCATCGTGCCGGCCATGATTGATTGCCCGACCATGACATGCTTCCACGCAATGGGCATCCCGCCAGCGTCCATGCCGATGCGCGCCTGGTGCAGAAACGCCGACCGGTAATAGCCGCCGCGTATGTCGTCTTCGCGCGACCACACGGTTTTCACCGGACCACCTGCGGCTTTGGCGACCTGCACCGCTTCCGCGACAAAATCCGAGGTCGGGTTGGCTCGCCGCCCAAATCCACCGCCGAGAAATTCGGTGTGGATAATGACCTGCTCAGGCTTCAGCCCGGTGATTTTTCCGGCGATCATCTGATCCAGTGTCTGAAACTGCGTACCCGTCCAGATCTCGCATTTATCCTGGGTGATTTTCACGGTGCAGTTAAGCGGCTCCATCGGGGCGTGGGCCAGGTAAGGCACGCTGTATTCGACGTCGATGGTTTTCGCCGCCTTGCCCAGCGTGCCCTCGGCGTCGCCGGCCGTGCTGGCTGGCAGCCCTGTGGTGCCAGCGAGCTTGCGGAAACTCTCCAACAGTTTTTGGCTATCAAGGCCGGTGTTCGGGCCCAGGTCCCAATCGATCTTGAGTGCATCGCGGCCCAGTTTCGCGGCCCAGTAGTGATCAGCGATGACGGCGACACCGCTGGGTACCTGCACCACCTTGTGCACACCCGGAATCGCCAGCGCCTCGGCGCCTTCGAAGGATTTGACGCTGCCGCCGAACACCGGCGAACGCGCAACCATCGCCGTCATCAGGCCTTCGAATTGCACGTCGATGCCGAACCTGGCCCGCCCGGTGATTTTCTCGGGCGTGTCCAGCCGTTTGGTAGGCTTGCCGATCAGTGTCCAGTCCTTGGCTTCTTTGAGTTTGATCGAAGCAGGGTCGGGCACGGGTAGCTTGCCGGCGTCGTCCGCCAGCTCGCCATAGGTGGCGCGGTTGTCGCCTGCGATGACCACGCCGGATTCGGTACGAATGGCCGAAGGCGCTACACCGAAGCGCTTGGCTGCCGCGTCGATCAGCATTAACCGGGCTGCCGCACCGGCCTGGCGGTAACGGTCGAATTCCATCCAGGTCGACGTTGAGCCACCGGTAATCTGCATCCCGCCAAACCCGGCCAGGCCATAATCGGCAGCAGAGGCCGGAGAGTGTTCGACGATGATTTTCGACCAATCGGCATCCAGTTCCTCAGCGATCAGCATGGTCAGGCCGGTCCAGATGCCCTGGCCCATTTCCGAATGCCCGAGCAGTACCGTGACGCTGTTGTCATTGCCGATCCGAAGAAAAGCATTCGGTGCAAACACATTGCCCTGATTCTCGGCGCCCGTCGCGAACCGGTGGGTACCGGGGATGACGAACGCCACCACCAGCCCGCCGCCCAACACGACGCTGCCCTTGAGAAATCCACGGCGCGATAACGGATTGATGCTGTTCATTGCTCACCCTCCCTCGCCGAGGCATCAACCGATTTGTGCAGCGCGTTTCACCGCCGCACGAATGCGCGGATAGGTGCCGCAGCGGCAGATATTGCCGGACAGCGCCTGGTCGATATCGGCGTCAGTGGGTTTGGGGATTTTCGCCAGCAACGCGGCGGCAGACATGATCTGCCCGGACTGGCAATAACCGCACTGGACCACATCGAGCTCGGCCCAGGCTTGCTGGACCGGGTGCGAACCGTCGGTGGACAAGCCTTCGATGGTGAGAATTTTCTGCCCGTGGGCGACGGCAGTCGCGGGCGTGATGCATGAGCGCAACGGCGCGCCGTCAACGTGTACCGTACAGGCGCCGCATTGAGCCATGCCACAACCGAATTTGGTGCCTGTGAGGTGCGCGACATCGCGCAGGACCCACAGCAGCGGCATGTCCGCGGGGACATCCAGCACCTGGTCCTTACCATTGATATTCAGGGTCAGCATTGCGGTTACCTCAGGCTCACGGGGACGCGTTTTTCAGTGGGAGCACGCGTTGCTCCTACCGCGCGGCGCGTCTTTGCGCGCCTGGTTCATCCCTTACAGCTAAGCGCAAATTGCCGAACCAGACCGGCGCATCGACCACCGGTCACGCAGTCACTGTCCTAAGGCAAGCGCAGAGTGGCGTTTTACGCTTGCACCCGTGTCGCTAAACCCTTGGCCCCAGCAAGATGCTGGTATAGCGCATCAGGAACAGCCCGAACGCAACACACCAGAGCAACGCCGAGATGCCCAGGCCGACAGTGGAAAACGGCACCAGCAAGACGCGACAGACCGCACCAATGGACAGCAAGGCGAATCCAAGCATGATTGCCTTCGATGGCTGCAACGGTCGCCCGGTATGACCGAGACTGACCCGCGCAATCATCGCCAGGATCAAACCGCCGATTCCTCCCACCGCCAGCGAATGCGTGGCGAGGCTTTGTTGCGGCATCAGCCCCGCATGCCACAGCGCCATCGCCAGCGCTGCAACCACCAGCCAGGCATAGGCAAGGTACAGCGACCAGAGCAACGGCACACGCCAGATACCCCGGTCGTGCCAGCGCCAGAGCCGCAGCAAATGCAAACCGCCCATCAGCCCAAACAAAACGGCGAGCCAGCGGTTGGGAACGTTGTTCAACCCTGCGGCAAACGACATCGCCGCCAGCATCCCACCGAGCAGTAGTCCCTTGAACAGCCAGGGTTGCGCCGCTGAGGCTGTGGGACGATTCAAACCTCTTTGGATGAAGAACGGACTCACCCTCCCGCCGATTACGCTCATCAGCGCGGCGATTAACCACAACGCCGCCAGTACGCCCCGCCGTTGCAAGTCGACATCCTCGGTGGTGATCCCCACCAGCGTCATGGCCTGGCAACCCGCGAGCAAGGCAATCACCAGCAGAATCGGATAATTGTCGCGTTTGCCGGCAGCGATCAGCTCGCGGCCCAACATCCAGGCCAGTAACGGCAGAAACGGGATTTGCAGTGCAATCAAGACCACCGACGGCATCGGCAGCCACCAAGCGAGTCGCGCGGTCAGCCACACCAGCAACAGACCGATAAGCGGCCCGCCGTGAAGCCCTGGACGCCCGGTCCAGTTCGGCACTGCCGTCAGCAGAAATCCACCAATGATCGCCGAGGCGAACCCGAACGGCATCTCATGCCGATGCCAGACCAGCATGCCGCCCACGGGTTGCGCCGCTGGAAACCAGCCGTATAGCCACAGGCCCCAGACCGCAACGGCAATCGTCGCGAACCCCGCGCCGGCCAGAAAGAACGGCCGAAACCCCAACGTAAACACCGGCTCCGCGACGAATTTGCGCATCACGCTCCAGCCCCGACCGGGCCTTGTCCCAGTCGATGCTGGGACAGCAGGCGCATGACATAGCCGATTTTGAGCAAGGTCGGTCCGATGATCGTCATAGCGTGCAACGAAACCAGCGCGACGATGGGCATATGACCGTCGTAAAGATAGGCGCCGTAAATGCCAGCGAGCAACAGCGCAAGACCTGCGCCCAGTACGCGATTCGACAGCTGCAGAACATTGTGGGGATTGTTGAAGAAATCGAACATTTTCCGGTACTCCTGAAGTCGTTCAGTTGTACCGGGGATGTATCAAGAGCCGTGCCAGGTATTAAGCCCTTTTAAATCAATGCGGTCAGAGAATCGATGTCATTAAGACCACACTTGATAAGAGTCTTAATGACATCCAATCGAGTCATTACGACTCGATAATGATTAATATGGCGAGTGATCACACACCACTGAACGGATGAAAATAAACCGCGATCGCCGCGCTGAAGCGAGCCTTTGACGGCGAGAACAAATACACTCAGGCGCTGACCTGCCGAGGACCCCGAGCATGAAGCACGCCGTTGCCAAAGACGCAGACAAGGCCCCGCGCTTCTGGCGCGATGACGCCCTGCCCTTCATCGAAGCCCGCTCCATCGCTGACGGGCGCGAGGTCTGCTACACGCGTCATTCTCACGAACACTTTTCGATCGGCGCCATCACCGCCGGGCGCAGCACCTACATTCACGAACAAGCCCGATTTCAGGTCAGCGCCGGCACCGTCGTGCTGATGAACCCCGGCGATGTCCATGCATGCAATCCGATCGACGACGAACAGTGGTCGTACCTGATGCTGTACATCGACACCGCATGGCTCACTGATCTGCAACACCAACTGGGCTTCAGTCCCGACCTGGCGTTCCGCCCTTTTTCCATCACCCATGACCGCGACACCCAGCTATTCGACGCACTGGTGGCGTTGTATGAGGTGTTGGTGGACACATCGCAAGACCACCTGCAAAAACACAGCGCAGTGGTGGAGTTTTTCACCGAGGTGCAGCAACGCCTCAACCCCGCCGAGCAACCACTGCGCGAACCTAACTTCAAGCTGGAGCGGGCCGCCGAATTCATCCGCGACAACTGTACGAAAATGCTCAAACTCGAAGACATTTGCGCAGCCGCGCAGCTGTCGCCGTCCTACCTGATCCGCGCATTCAAGCAACACTTCGGCATGACGCCCCACGCCTTCCTGGTCAACCGACGCATCCAGTTCGCCCAGGACAGACTGCGCAGCGGCAAACTGATTGCCGACGTCGCCCTCGAGGCGGGTTTCGCCGACCAGGCTCACTTTCAACGCGCGTTTAAACAGCACCTGGCCGCCACGCCGGGGCAGTATCGCGGGTGACGTAGGTCTGTAGGAGCAAAGCTTGGTCCGGGCGGCGTTCCGACGATGACGGTGTGTGATTACCAGATTGTTTGGCTGACACACCGCTATCGCGAGCAAGCTTTGCTCCTACAGGTAAATTGGGCGCTCTCCAGGCAAGATCAAGGCAACAACAAATACCCCGCGCTCACCGCCAACAACGCTGCCATTCCCCGGTTGAACATCCGCATACCCGCCGGGTTGTTCAGGTAGCCGCGCAAAAACGTCCCCGCATAGACCCAGCAACCGACGGACACATAGCAGATCACCAGATACACCGCCGCAAACTGCCAGACCAATCGCGCCTCACCATCGGCAACAAAAGCACCCATGCCCGCCACACAGGCCAGCCACGCTTTGGGGTTGAGCCACTGCATGACGGCACCGTAGAGCATCGACGGCGCCCGCCCTGAATCCTTCGCATCGAGACGCCCATCGTCGGCGGCCAGTTTCCAGGCCATGAACAACAAAAACGCTACACCCGCCAATTGCACAACCCGGGTCAGCCCCGGCCAGACCTGCAGCACTTCGTGCAGCCCCAAACCCATCAACACCAGCAACAACACGAACCCCAGTGTCGCGCCGGCAACATGTCGCTGACTGGCGCGAAAACCAAACCGGGCACCGGAACTCAACGCCACGATATTCACCGGCCCCGGCGTTATCGAAGCCACCAATGCAAACGCCGCCATGGAAACAATCAGACTCATCACACCCTCTTCAATTCAGTGGTACCCGCCATGACGGTAAGGTGCGACTGAATGCCTGTATTGAACAAAACACCCCTCACCTGTACCGCGACGACCGTCAATCACTGTACGGGTCGGCTGTTAAACGACCATGGTAAAAATACCGTTCTCGCTTCTGGAGCCGATCATGGACCTCACCACCCTCTCCCTCTTTCTTCCCGCCTGCTTCGCGCTGAACATGGCACCAGGCCCGAACAATCTGTTGTCGGTCAGCAATTCCACCCGTTATGGCTACCGCACCGCGTGCATGGCTGGCCTGGGTCGGCTGCTGGCGTTTGCCGGAATGATCGCCCTGGCTTCTGCGGGATTGGCAGTGGTGTTGCAGACCTCTGAACTGTTGTTCTACGGGATCAAGATTCTGGGTGCGGCCTATCTGTTCTACCTCGCCTGGCTACTGTGGCGAGCCGACCCTGGCACTGAAAACGTCGCAGAGGACGCGCCCGTCGGGCTTTTAGCGCTGGCACGGCAGGAGTTCCTGGTCGCGGCCGGCAACCCGAAAGCGATCCTGATCTTCACCGCCTTCCTGCCGCAGTTCGTCAATCCAGCCCAGTCGATCACTCCACAATTCGCCGTGCTGGGCGCGTTGTTCCTGGCCCTCGAATGGATTGCCATTGCAGCCTATGCCTACATGGGGCTGCACATGCGCCGATGGTTCGCCAAACCCAGTGGCAAACGGATCTTCAACCGCTGCTGTGCAGGTTTACTTTCGGCGGCTGCTTCGGTGTTGCTGATGGCACGCCGGGCCTGACGAGGAATTCTCTGTCGATTTTCCGGTGGAGACACCGACCGACGCCCCCTATGCTCACGTCATGAACCTACAAAACGCTTTGCTTCCGCCCCACGCCGAGATGGTTCGCGCCATGCTCGAACGAGACACCTCCTACGAGGGGGTGTTCTTTACGGCCGTCAAAACCACCGGCATCTTTTGTCGGCCCAGTTGCACGGCGCGCAAGCCAAAACCGGAGAACGTCGAGTTCTTCGCCCACGCCGATGAATGCCTTTCGGCGGGCTATCGCGCGTGCCTGCGCTGCAAGCCCCTCGATGCCGCCGCCATCGCGCCGGACTGGGTGCAAAAACTGCTCACCTGCGTCGACAGTGACCCCGACCAGCGTTGGACCGATGCCCAACTACTGGCCGAAGGCGTGGAGCCGCTGAAGCTGCGGCGCTGGTTCAAACAGCATTTCGGCATGACCTTCCACGCCTGGCTACGGACCCGTCGTCTGGGCATGGCGTTGGGCGGGATCAAACAGGGCGACTCCATAGATAACGCAGCGTTCGACTCGGGTTACGAGTCCTTGAGCGGTTTCCGCAATGCGTTTCAGAAGTCCTTCCACATCACCCCCGGCCGCGCTGCCAATAGCGAACCGCTGCTGTTCACCCGTCTGACCACCCCGCTGGGGCCGATGATCGCCATGGCTGAACGACGGGGACTGGTTTTACTGGAGTTTCTTGATCGGCCGGCGCTGACGCGGGAAATCCAGGCTCTGCAGAACCGCCACGGCTATGCCATCGCGCCCGGACACAACGCTCACTTGCAGCAAATCGAAGCAGAACTGGCAGCGTATTTCGCCGGTAAGCTGACCGAGTTCAAAGTCCCGCTGCACCTGCCCGGCAGCGAGTTTTGCAGGCAGGTCTGGGCCGAACTGGCGAAAATCCCCTACGGCAAGACGAGCACCTACGGCACCATCGCCGCGACGTTGGGCAAGCCAGGCGCGAGCCGTGCGGTGGGTCTGGCGAACGGGCAAAACCGCCTTTCGATTGTCCTGCCCTGCCACCGCGTAATCGGGGCGGATGGCTCGTTGACGGGTTATGGTGGAGGACAACCGCGCAAGGCATTTTTGCTCAGGCTGGAAAATGCTGCGCTGCAGATCACTCGACAACTTGCGTTCTGACATGCCCGATCCCTACCTGCCCGCGAGCGTTTTTCTGTCGTCCATCGATGACGACTGGCGGCGACACATTGCCGCCATCGGCCCTTGCCTGCATCAACCACACCCGGCACGCGATCCTTATGAATCGCTGGTGCGGGCCATTGCCTATCAGCAACTGCACGCCAAAGCCGGCGACGCCATTCTCGGGCGATTACTCGCGTTATATCCCTCGGGCACATTTCCGAGGCCTGAACAGATGGTGGCAACCGGGTTCGATCAGCTGCGCAGTTGCGGATTTTCGGCCAGCAAGATCACGACCATTCAAGGCATAGCCCAGGCTGCGTTACACGGTGTGGTGCCCGACTACGCGACCGCATTGGCGATGGACGACGAGGCACTGATCGAGCGGCTGATCACATTGCGCGGGGTCGGCCGCTGGACCGTTGAGATGCTGTTGATTTACAGCCTGGAACGCCCGGATATCTTGCCGGCGGATGATTTCGGTGTTCGTGAAGGCTATCGGCGTTTGAAAGGGCTGGAGGTCCAGCCGACGCGCAAGCAGATGATCGAGATTGGCATGGCGTGGCGCCCGTATCGCACTGTGGCGGCCTGGTATTTGTGGCGGGTGCCACGTCTGTAGCACTCTGTAGGAGCTGTCGAGCGAAGCGAGGCTGCGATCTTTTGATCTTACAAAACAACATCAAAAGATCGCAGCCTCGCTTCGCTCGGCAGCTCCTACGGGGCCTAGGGTTCGCAGGCTTAAACCGACAAATGCTCGTACAAGATCGTCGCGCCCACGATGATCAACACCACGCCACCCAGAATTTCAGCACGTTTGCCCATCACGGTCCCGATGACACGCCCCAGCATCACGCCGATGGTCACCATGGTCAGGGTCGCCAGGCCAATCAGCCCAGCGGCCAGCCAGATGTTGACGTCCACAAACGCCAGGCCTACACCCACGGCCAATGCATCAATACTGGTGGCAAATCCCGTGACGGCGAGCAGCCAGAAACCATGTTGCTTGGGCTTGTCGACCTCTTCTTCGGGCGCTTCGTCTTTCACCCCGTTATAGATCATGTGCAACCCGAGCAGCAGCAACAGGGTGAACGCGATCCAGTGGTCCCAACTGGCCACGAATTGCGAGGCAGCCTGGCCGATAAACCAGCCGATAATCGGCGTAATGGCTTCGATCACGCCGAAGATCAGACCGACACGCAAGGCCTCGAGAAATTTGGGTTTGTGCAGGGCCGAGCCTTTACCGATAGCGGCCGCGAAGGCATCGGTGGACATGGCGAAGGCGAGGAAAACAAGAGAGGCTGGGTTCACGCTGTAGTACCGGTCGGGCTTGAGTCCACGACATATCCGCGCGCCCGACTTCAGCGCAGGTATGTCGATGGTCTCACCAACCAGAAGGTGCCCGCACCACGGCATGTTGCCGAGAATGTTGATACGGGCGCTTGCGACGAATCGCAAACAGGCTACTCCCCAAAGAGGCGCGCAGGGTAACCGCAGGGATGTGAAAAATTCATGAATAGCTGGCCTGAGTCGCAATAAACAGGCGAACACATTCACCACAAATTCAGTGGCACATCACCCTTCTTTATAGACAATGACACCCTCCTGACCCAGGCGCATGTTGGCACCTCATTCGGAGGGATTCGTCATGCTGAACACACTCAAACAGATCAACTCAACCTCAGCCTTCAATCGTTGGGCCGGGCTTGAAGTCACACGTGCCGAGAGCGGCGAAGTGGAACTGACCATGGCTTTTCGCGAAGCGGACATGGCGCAATATGCAGGGTTCCTCCACGCGGGCCTGATCGGCGGCTTGCTCGACACAGCCTGTGGTTTCGCAGCAGGAACGGTGGCGGGAAACGTGCTGGCTTCGCATTTTTCGGTCAATTGCCTGGCGCCCGCCGTCGGAGAAGTGTTCATCGCCCGGGGCCGGGTGGTGAAGGCTGGCAAGAAGCAGGTGTTTGCTCGCGCCGAGCTGTTCGCGCAAACCGGTGATCAACTGAAACTGGTGGCGACGGGCGACGCGATTCTGGTGCCGGTCGAGGAGCGCTGAGGGTCTAAGCTGTCCCGGTGAGTTGAAGAACTACCGGAGGTTTCCATGCAGCTCGAAGGTTCCTGCCACTGCGGCGCCGTGTCATTCAGTTTGACCAGCGCCCACCCTTACCCTTATCAGCGCTGCTACTGTTCGATCTGCCGCAAGACCCAAGGTGGCGGTGGTTATGCGATCAATATCAGCGGCGATGCCGACAGCCTGAAAGTACGCGGGCGTAAGAACATCTCGATTTACCATGCCCGCATTAAGGAGGACGGCGACAAACGTGCCCATAGCAGCACCGCAGAGCGGCATTTCTGTTCGCTCTGCGGTTCCGGTTTATGGCTGTTCAGCCCTGAATGGCCGACGTTGATTCACCCGTTTGCGTCCGCCATCGATACCCCGCTGCCGGTGCCACCGGAACACACGCACCTGATGCTCGGCTCGAAGGCGCCGTGGGTCGAGGTTGAATTAACGCCTGGGGACCAGCAGTTCGATGTCTACCCTGAAGAGTCCATCGCCGAGTGGCACACCCGCCTGGGCCTGAGCGGCTAGGCGCGTTCGCGAATGTTGCTCCTGCGGGTCAAGCAGCGACAGGCACGCCACTGTGAAACCGAAACTCGATGTCGGGTGATTCAATCAGCTCTCGCTCGGCTTCACGAACCTTGTCGATCACCTGCGCGATGTCCTTGGCGTCCCCGTACTGGTAGGCCAGCTTCAGGTAACCCTGGAAGTGCCGGGCCTCGCTTTTCAACAAGCCAAAGTAGAACTTGCCCAGTTCTTCATCCAGATGCGGTACCAGCGCCTCGAAACGCTCGCAGCTGCGCGCTTCGATGAACGCGCCGACCACCAGCGTATCGACCAGCTTCACTGGCTCGTGACTACGGACCACCTTGCGCAGCCCCGACGCGTAGCGCCCTGCGGACAATTGACGGAGTTCGATCTTGCGTTTTTTCATCAGGCGCATGACCTGTTCGTGATGCACCAGCTCTTCCCGGGCCAGACGTGACATCAAGTTGATCAGATCGACGTGGGAGTGGTACTTGGCGATCAGACTCAACGCCGTACTCGCGGCTTTGAATTCGCAGTTCTTGTGGTCGATCAGCAGCGTGTCCTGATCGGCCAGCGCGGCCTGGACCCAGCCATCGGGAGTGCGGCAGCCGAGGAACTCGTGAATTTCGGGAAGGATCATGGGGCTCACGGATAGAAGGTTCAAAACGAAGGGCGCCGATTATACCGGCCTGCCCGCAGACCACCAGTCGCTAACCGTTGATATGTATCAAGTCCCTAACTCGCGACCAGCAACTATAGTTGTCCCACGCAGTATTTTTTACTTCCTGGAGATCCCGAACATGCAAGCCATTCGCAGCATTCTGGTGGTCATCGAGCCCGAACACTCGGAAAGCCTGGCGCTCAAACGCGCCAAACTGATTGCCGGCGTGACCCAGGCCCATTTGCACCTGCTGGTCTGCGATCGCAAGCACGACCACAGCGGCATGCTGGGCGTGCTAAAAGCCGCACTGCTGGAGGACGGCTACAGCGTCACCACCGAGCAGGCCTGGAATGAAAGCCTGCATGAAACCATCGTCGATGTGCAGCAGGCGGAGGGTTGCGGGCTGGTGGTCAAGCAACATTTCCCCGACAGCCCTTTGAAAAAGGCCCTGCTGACGCCAGCGGACTGGAAACTGCTGCGTCACTGCCCGACCCCGGTGCTGCTGGTGAAAACCGCGAATCCGTGGAAAGACGGGGTTATTCTGGCGGCCGTCGATGTCGGCAATACCGATGGCGAACACCGCCAATTGCACTCCACTATCATTGATTACGGCTACGACATCGCCAGCCTGGCCCACGCGCATCTGCACGTGATCAGTGCCCACCCTTCGCCGATGCTGTCTTCGGCCGACCCGACATTCCAGCTCAGTGAAACCATCGAGGCGCGTTACCGCGAACAGTGCAAGGCGTTCCAGGCCGAGTTCGATATCGACGACAGTCACTTGCATATCGAGGAAGGTCCGGCGGATGTACTGATCCCGTTCATGGCGCACAAGCTGCACGCGGCGGTGACGGTGATTGGTACGGTGGCGCGATCCGGGTTGTCCGGGGCGCTGATCGGGAATACGGCGGAGGTGGTGCTGGATGCGGTGGAGAGTGATGTGCTGGTGCTGAAGCCGGAGGGGATCATGGATCATCTGGAAGAGATCGTGACTCACCATTGAGGTTTACGGCGGCGGACAGAACGCTATCGCGGGCAAGCCTTGCTCCCACAGGATGTTCACTGAAGATCATTTGTGGGGACGCACCCCCACAGAGCGCTCACTGAGGATCATTGTGGGAGCAAGGCTTGCCCGCGATGCTTTTAACCGCCAAAAGCGTCCTTGAGGAACCCCGGCGCAATGTAGCGCTGGTAATGCGCTTCAGAGAGCAAGAAAAACTCGCGATCAATCGCATCCCTCAGTTCCGGCAGGTTCCAGTCCCGAAACTCCGGCATCAACACCATTCCGTAGGCCTCCAGGTTGTTGATCACCCGCGCACCCCGCGCGATGAGCTGATAGGCCCAGCAATATTCCGACTGATGCGGCACAAAGCGGATCTTGCGTTGTTCCAGCTGCACACGCAGGCGCTGGGGATCGAAAACCTCCAGCTTGCTGGCCATCACCTGGGACAACAGCTGTTCCAGACGCAACCACACGGCGCGCTTTTCCTCCTCGTTGTAACCATTCCAGTTGATCACTTCATGGTGGAAACGCTTGCAGCCACGGCACACCAGATCACCGTAAACAGTGGAGCAGAGGCCGACGCAGGGGGTCTTGATGGTCTGATTGGGCATAGGTAAGGAGAACACGGGAAAGCAGGACAGATCGGCATGTTAGCCCTTTGTCCCACATTGATCACCCCTCAACGTTCAGGGCCTTTGGGTCGACTGGATTTCGCCATGCGCCGCGACCACTGCCCGCGGCTTGCTTCACACCGGTTCCCCCGGCAATGCAATTCTCCACCAAAGTCCAATAGGGACTGACTTACCTTTAAATTTTTTTTGCCGTAGAATCAGCCAGCCTTTTAAGGCGCCAATGTCCGTTAGAAGCTGTTTTCAAAGCGTCACGAGCACAGTCGTTCCTTCAGAGCGGTGTTGGCGAAGGGTTTTTCCAGCGGGGAAAAGCCTGACGCCAACCCTCATCAGCTCCCCGTTCTGCAGGCGTAAAACTTTGAAAGCAGCTTCTGTAAGGAATTGTCGGTAATTCTGGCTAAGTGGCCCACAACGCCACGCAGCGCATGAGTACGGCAATTTCGTGATGAGCGTCCCGGACACCCATTTGGGACCACTGATGAGGGTAATAACTGTGCTTGAAGCCTACCGCAAACATATCGAAGAGC